>OHTZ01000187.1_pt1 | contig 43756 bp, 29 predicted proteins | sample 1579011 | NCBI WGS metagenome assembly OHTZ01 (sample SAMEA3879603, study PRJEB24766) | human gut metagenome | biome: human-associated habitat; feature: feces | place: USA | collected 1985/1987
TATGGCCGATGATTTTTGCAAGGAATTTACATTGCAACAGGAAAAATATATGATTGAGGATAAGAAAACCAAGCATCGTAACAAGCCTAACCGTATGAGTGATGCTGAGATTATGGTTCTTCTAATTCTGTTTCACTCCGGTGGTTTCCGCTGTTTCAAGCATTACTACAAGGAATATGTCTGCAAACATCTGAAACATCTTTTTCCGCATCAGGTTTCCTATAACCGTTTTGTGGAACTGGAGAAGGAAGTATTGCTTCCCATGACCATCTTCATCAAAAAAGTACTGCTGGGCACCTGTACCGGCATCAGTTTTGTCGACTCCACTCTTTTACGTGTCTGTCGTAACCAAAGAATCCTTATTCATAAGACATTTGAAGGACTTGCCGAGCGTGGAAAATGTTCCATGGGATGGTTCTTCGGATTCAAATTGCACCTGATTATCAATGACAAAGGTGAGATTCTCAATTTTATGTTTACTCCTGGAAACGTGGATGACCGGGAACCCTTTAAGCAAGGTAAGTTTCTGGAAAACATCAAAGGAAAACTATGTGCAGACAAGGGATATATTGGCCAGGCTCTGTTCGAGAACCTTTTCCTTAATGGCATTCGGCTTGTCACTAAAGTTAAAAACAATATGAAGAACTCGCTGATGAGCATTGCCGACAAAATCCTGCTCAGAAAAAGGGCCTTGATTGAAACGGTCAATGACGAGCTGAAGAACATTGAACAGATAGAACACTCCAGACATCGTTCGTTCAATAACTTTATTGCCAACTCTTTGTCGGCTATAGCAGCATATTGCTTTTTTGAAAAAAAGCCCGCCATTGATGTAAACTTTGTCAATGACGGACAACTGTCTATTTTCTAATTTTATTTCGAACTCACGTTAAATTAAACTGTGTCAGCAAAGAGTAAAATAAAATATTAACTTTGCTAACACAGTTTAATTTACATCCTCTGCCAGAACGGAACACCTACTCTATAAAATTGGCAATAAACCATCGGAGTGCCATATAATCCGCCTCCATGAAAAGTTTAGTCCAACACCCTATCAAAAAATCTCAACTTTAAATAACCATTTAATTCAATCATCCAAGCATTTCATGTAATATTCAGCAATACCCGGATACCTGTCAGCAAACTTTCTTATATTTTGCTTGCACATAAAGATGATTTCATCATCACTGAAGATAAGCTTATCAGATAAATCCTCTTCTCTTTCCTCTCTATTATACAAGACAAGATACTTCCTTTCATCATCAGAAACATGTCTGCACCAGCTTACGCAATTAAGACCTCCACCATCCTTAACCAAGTCTGCGATGTAAAGTTGTTCAATCAGATGTTCAGGATAGTACCTTTTAATCTGTGCCAATGCCTGCTCATCCTCTTCTATACCTAAAGCTGGCAAAACAATCAGATTTTCTACAGTGAGAAAATTTATGTAAGCCCAACTTTCCGGTGAAGTCTTTTGGGCTTTATAAGAAAGTGTCTCTATCTCAAATTTGCCGGAAAGCCTTTTTATAACCTTATTACTGTATTCTTTATCAAAGTCATGATAATTGGTCATCAGTATAGTATTGTCTGAGATAGGTTTGATTATTCCATCAGAATGACCATACTTTTCATTCCTGTCCCAGGGGATGAAAACAACCTCACATTCCATCTGTTTCTCCAGTTTCTTCTTTAACGTATCTTCATCCATAGATGGATTCTCCACAAATACCTTTTCTGTCATTATTGCCTTATTTCCAACTTTGACGACATTACCACCATCTATAATAATGGGAGTTTCCTTTATTTTCAGTTGCATATCCCGGCATACATTCAATGAATCTGTAATGTATTTCCGATTATTTGCACTCTTCATCAGGTAGTCAGGCTTATATTCATAGCATAGGTATCTCTCTTTATCAAGCTGCAGTGGCATATAGTCTCTGCACCATACATCCTTAGTGTTGGGTATGATATCATAAGCTATATCATGCTTGTTCAATATCCTTACCAATCCTTCGTATATGTCAGAGTAGTCCTTTTTCAGCCATTCAGAGAAATAGACTGCGTTACATTCATAGTCCGCTATCATAGCTTATCTTAGTTTATTGAATATCTCCACATTCTGAGACATTGCTTATATTTTTTATTTAATGTATTCAATCTTTCATCTTTTTCTTTTGGCACCTTTTCCAATTTGTTGCCTTTCCAATTATACTGAGGTACATTAATTCTTGTTCCTATACATTTAATTTCTTTCTTTTCTTTGCCATCTTCCCAGTGTATACTGAATCCATCAAACACGGAGAACTGTGAATATAAAGCATCGTATAAATGCGTAGGTTTATTGTCTGGCTTATTTTCACTGCTACCATCTATACCCTTCATTTCATACATATCTTGCTTTTCTTTCTTGTTCTCCATATTAACCCAAAACTCTCTGATTAAAGCAGAAAAACGAATAGGTTCTCTGTCTTTTCCCTCCCTTTCGAATGTCAAATCTATACCGGATACATGATTGTGGAGAACTCCGAGCGGAAATATATCCTTCTTGTTTTTACCATCATTACTATTTCTATGATAGACAATATAATCTTTAATCTTATCATCACCTTCTCCTTCTTCATGGTAATACATTTCTACACAAGTTGGATGCACGGTCACATAAGAATCACTGTTGTTTTTGGAAACTTTAAAATATCCAGATAATATCATTTCGGCTATAGGTTTAAATGCTTCGGATATTTTACCGTCCTTATCATCCTTATCGACTCCACCATTTTCTCTAAGATTAAATTTCGTAACTTCGTTTTTTAAATCCATATTCATTTTAATTTATTATCATATTTAATATATTAATTATCAACGATTTACAAATACAAATGTATAATGTTTTTCCAATTCCACAAACGATTTTCCTAAATTTCTTCTTTTAAGGTGCAAAATATCATATTGAAGAGAGGGGGATAAACTACTATATTCAAAGATTAAATAAATATACCTGTCCCGTTAAAATCTGGACACTAATGAACTATTATATTCTTATTTAAAGTCTAATATAACTTAAGCAAATTAGTAATACACTTGACTTTAAAATAAGACATATTATGGACTAGTATTTGATGAAAAAGATTGAAGATTTATCCACCACCTACGCTTCAAGTATTTTTCTTTAAAACCCAACATAACAAAATGTCAATCTCCCCTATCACTCATTCAAATTTTCTAATTCAGTCGCTTCACGCCCCATGCTTTTCTTTTTTCCAAGGAAAAGCCTTCACATAAATTCAAAAAGAAAAGAAATTCAAGAAAACAGCAACCACTATCACACAAATAAGAAAGAACCCACGCACATCATCCACAAAACACAAGCAAACACGCACAAAAAGAAACTCCCATTTTCACACTCCAATCACCTCATTCCAGCCAAAAAACTACTCAAAAGTCTTCACCCACTACCCCCTTCCAGAAGTCCCCAAAACCACTTTCCCAAAACACAAGTACATTTGCCCTCAAACGCCCTTGCGTTTTCCTTCAAACGTCAAAGAGTTTTTCCTGAAACGCTTCGGGGTTTTCTTCCAAATACTTCGACATTTTGGCTTCAATTTCGGCTTTTCAGGTAGATTTTCCCACATTTTCTTGTCCAGATTCATCCAAATACCCGTTTTTAGACAGAAAGGACCTCCTCTACAAGCCTTCTGAGAGGGGTAACTCAAGATTATACACAAAAAAATGCGAAAATCCGTTCTTCAAAAAGAAAGCAGAATTTCGCATTTTAAATCTTATATTCAGCAAAAAGCGAAAAACAAACACAAAGTGATTTTTCCGCTCAATACATCTCCCAGTACTTTTCGCATTCGTGAAGGTAGTCCGTTTCCGGATGGGTACCGAACACCAACGCATAGAAGAAAGTACCCCGCAAGCGGGCACGATGAATGTCAGCCAACAAGGCATCATCGGGAGGGGGCATCTCAAAATCGGAAATCAGTACTACGTCAGCCCGGTGCCAGCCGTGGGTACGCAACATCATCAGCGCTTCGGCAAAGGCCGGACGCACATCGGTACCGCCATCGAAGCGACGTTGCAGGAAGTCCACTAACACCGGAAAATCGGTCTTCAAATCGCGCACCAGGAGGGTTTGAATGTCTTCCGAGAAGTTGATGACGTAACATTTCCGCGAGGTGGCTTCCGTCAGTCGGGCGATGGCCAGCACGGCCGACTTGGCCAGGCGTTCGCGCCCTTCGCGCATGGAACCGGAGGTGTCCACACAAATGATATAGGGGCCCTGGGCACTGACTTTCTTTTTCTCCGGCGAACGGTCGGAACGGTCCTCACAGGAATAGGAGTCGAACTGTTGCAGGCGTTTTTCCACATAGCGCTGCATGAAGAAGGGATAGAGTACCTCGTCCGTGAGGTAGCAATACTCCACAGGCAGCAGGCTGTTGAGGTCGTCGCCCAAGGTCACTCCTTCCACGTCGCTTTGGGCGGCATGATGAATCAGACTGTCGGCCCGAAGTCCCGACAGGGAGTCGAAACTTTCTTTCCGTCCGCCCACGTTCTTTCCCAGGCAGCGCACCAGCTCGCGTATCTGGCGGTTCTGCTCCATGGCTTTCTCATAGGGCACCACTTTCTGATAGAGTTCCGGATGGTTCCGCAACAGCCATTTCACGCGCGAGCCCCGGAGGTTGCCCTCCGTTTTCAGACCGAACGACTTGTCCAGCAGGGCGAACCCGTCGCACAGGCGGAAGAGGTGCTGGTACTGGTAGTCGTATTCCTTCACCGAGAGCAGATGGTGCCACTTGTCCAAGAAGAGTTCCTGCAAGGCCGCACGTTCTTCGCTTCCTTCGGGGAGCTGGGACAGGCGACCGATGTAATAGGACACATCGAGTTCGGCCAAGGTATAGCGCTTGCGGAAAGCCGTTTCCATCCGTTGCAGGAAGGTCAGGAAATCGGCCGACGAAAGGGTTTCGTTGGCATAGAAGACTTCCCATTCGGGGGTATAGCGGGAATAGAATTCCTGAAGCGAGGGCACCGTCTTGCGGTAATAGTCCCACACACATTCTTCCAGCTCGCTCTCCAGCACCGTCCGCCCCTGAAGGTATTCTTCCATCCGCGCCCGGCTCCGCTCACGAAGTTGCTCCAAATAGGCTGTTTTCAGGTCTTTCAGACGGATATTCCTCGTTCTCTTTCCGGTATGCATGTTTCATTTCCTCCAATTCGTTCCGATAGCGGAACAGGGCTTTCGTCGGCTCGCCCAGTATCCGGCTCATGGCTTCTTTTTCTTTTCGTCCGACAAACAGATGGTTCGCGCAATAGTCGGCTTCTTCTTTCACCCAGTCGCCGCAATGGGCTTCCACGTGGCCGAGCTGCTGTTCCAGCCGACTGAAGCGGGCGGGAAGGTCTTCGTGCGACTGTACTTCCATGGCGGGCAGGGCGGTGCAGTCGGGCGTGCACAGCAAGGGGTATTCATAGTCGTTGATGAACACCGAACGGCGGCCCCGACGAAGGGTGTAGACTTTCGAGGGGGATACCTTGCCGCGCATCAAGGGGTCGTATTTCTTCAGCACGTAACAGTCGGTCTTGTACTTGTCCTTATGCAGGTAGAACTGCTTGCCGGTATCGTCCAGCTGCTGGTAGTCGGAAGCGAAGAGGAGCAACCGTCCGGCCAGCCGCACGCGCTCCACCTGGTAATAATACGCATCGACCAGTTGCAGTCCGGCATCGGCCCGCTCGCGCAGGGCTCCTGCGGAGTCGAGTTCTTTCTTCAGGGCTTGCAAATCGGCTTCAATGCCGGAAAGGTTCAGCACATAGCCGCGCACGCTCTCTCCTACCGCGGTCAGCACGGCATCGCGCACCCAGTCTATCTGTCCGGTCTCGTTCCACAGGCAGTGTACCATCAGCAGGCAGTCGGACAGGCGCACCTCGGTGTTCCCTTGCAGGAAGGCGGAGGCCCGCAGCAGGCGTACGATTTTCTTCCAACGGCGGTCGGACACATACAGGGCGGGCGAAGCGGGTACATCGGCATTTTCCAGCTGACGGTTGTAGTCTTCCAGCTTGTCTTTGAGGGAATGAATCACTTCCAGCACGGAATAGTGCAGACCGACGGCCTTCATCTGTTCCTGCCACTGGCGGTATTCTTCGTCGCTCACGGCCAGTTGCTCGTCCACCTCCGGCTCACTTTCATCGGCAGTCAGAATCATCTGGTCAAATTCGGACAGGTCTTCAATGCCGCCCACCAGCTTGCGCACCAGGAAACGGTCGTATAGGGCTTCCAGCCCTTGCCCCGAAGCGGGGAGTTCGTTCGAGGCGGCAATCAGCCCCTTCATGGGCACCCGCACGGAAAACTGTCCGTTGCGGTAGATTTTCTCGTTGATGACGGTCAGCAGGGCATTCTGAATGGCGGGACCGGCTTTCCAGATTTCATCCAGAAAGACCACGGTGGCGGTGGGCAGATAGCCTTCTGTCATACGCTCGTAGGTGTCCTCGTTTTTCAGTTTGGCGATGGACACGGGGCCGAATATCTCGTCGGGGGTACTGAAACGCGACATGAGGTATTCGAACGCGGTACCTCCACGGAACAGGAGTTTCAGCCGACGGGCTACCATACTCTTGGCCACTCCCGGAGGGCCCAGCAGGAAGATACTCTCTCCTGCCACAGCCGACAGCAAGGCCAGGGCCATGACTTCTTCCTTGCCGTACACCCGCTCGTTGAGGGTGTCCAGCAGTTGCTCGATACGGTTTTTCAGCGTTTCCATTTGACGTAGAGTGAGGGTACAAACTTATGGTGCTGCGACAGCACGTTGAGGGTCTGGAGCACCACCGACAGCACAATCAGTCCCAGGCCCAGATAAAAACTGAAGTTCAGGTCCTTGGCTTCCTGAAAAATAATCATGGCCCCGATGATGCTGTATATCGGCTCGAGGTTGTAGCTCAGGTTGACCGTAAAGGCGGAAATGACTTTCAGCACCTGAATCTGGAGGATATAGAGTCCGACGGTACATACCGACGCCAGACAGAGCAGGTAAATGAAATCCTGTGTCCCGGGCAGAATGGAGGCCACGGGGAAATAATGAAGGTAGAAAGGCAGGATGCACGACAGGCCCAGGAAACCGCCCAGCATCTCGTACATCAGCATGGTGCTGGAGGTATAGTTCACGGCCACTTTCTTGTTGACAATGGTAAACAGCGAAGCCAGGGCCGACGAGATGACGCCCATGCAGATACCGGTCCGGTAGCGGGTGTCGAAATGGAAAATCAGCACGATGCCCCCCACGGCCACCAGGCTGAACAGAATCTCCCGCAAGGAAATGCGGTGACGGTTGATGAGGGGCTCAAAGATGGCGGTAAAGATGCTCATCAGCGACAGGCAAACCACACCGATGGACACGTTGGAGGCCTTGATGCTTCCATAAAAGAAAATCCAGTGGCTGGCCAGCAGCAGCCCCACGGAGGCAATCTTTGCCACATCGCCGAAAGTGACCTTCCGCAACTTCTTCAGGCACGAAAGCAACAGAAAGAACATCACGGAGGCAAACATCATCCGGTACCACACGAGCAGTCCTTCGTTCAGGGAAATCAGTCTCCCGAACACGCCCGTCCCTCCGGCAATGAGAATGGAAAGATGCAGTTTTATAAATGCTTCCTTCATAATGACAGAATCTAATGTGATAACGATACAAGAAAGCGAAGAACTCCTTGCGCATGACCGGCGGAATTCTTCGCTTCTTATGTGATTTACTGAATAATCGTCAGCTGATTACAGCGGCATGTTGCCGTGTTTCTTCGGCGGATTGCTCTGGCTCTTGTTCTGAGTCATTTCCAATGCCTGAATCAGTTTGTAACGGGTATCTTTCGGCAGGATGATTTCATCGATGTAACCCTGTTCGGCCGCACGGTAAGGATTGGAGAATTTTTCCTTGTATTCTTCCACTGCCTTGGCTTTCTCTTCCGGAGTAGCCTTGCGGTAGAGGATGTTTACGGCACCGTCGGCACCCATTACGGCGATTTCGGCAGTCGGGTAAGAGAAGTTCACATCGGCACCAATCGGTTTGCTGTTCATCACGATGTAAGCACCTCCGTAAGCCTTACGGGTAATGACGGTAATCTTAGGTACGGTAGCTTCTGCGTAGGCATACACAATCTTCGCTCCGTGACGGATGATACCGTTGTGTTCCTGTGTGCATCCCGGCAGGAAGCCCGGCACGTCTTCGAACGTCACGATAGGAATATTGAAGCAGTCGCAGAAACGGATGAAGCGGGAAGCCTTGTCAGAAGCATCGATGTCGAGCACACCGGCCAGGTAAGCAGGCTGGTTGGCCACGATACCTACGGAACGTCCGCCCAGACGGGCAAATCCGACTACGATGTTCTTGGCAAAGTGAGGCATCACTTCAAAGAAATAATGGTTGTCGACCACCGGCTCGATGATGTTCTTGATATCGTACGGCATGTTCGGGTCGTCCGGAATGACTGTCATCAGCGATTCTTCCGCACGGCGGATATCGTCGGTGCAAGGAATCATCGGCGCATCTTCCATGTTGTTGGAAGGAAGGAAGCTCAACAGTTCGCGGATGCTCATCAGGGTTTCTTCTTCCGTATCGCAGAGGAAGTGTGTCACACCGCTCTTGCTGCTGTGGGTATAGGCACCACCCAGTTCTTCCTTGTCCACTTCTTCGTGGGTCACGGCTTTCACTACGTCCGGACCGGTGATGAACATGTGGCTCTTTTCCTTCACCATAAAGATAAAGTCGGTCAGGGCCGGAGAATAGCAGGCACCTCCCGCACACGGGCCCAAGATGGCTGAAATCTGCGGAATCACACCCGAAGCAATGGTGTTCTGATAGAAGATGGAAGCGTAACCGGAGATACTGCCTACACCTTCCTGAATACGTGCACCACCTGAGTCGTTCAAGGCAATGACCGGAGCACCGTTCTTCAATGCCAGTTCCTGCACTTTCACAATCTTCTGTGCACCGGTCGCACTCAACGTACCGCCATACACGGTGAAGTCGTATGCATATACATATACCAGACGGCCGTCAATCTTACCGTAACCGCATACGATGCCGTCGCCCGGAATATGTTTCTTGTCCATGCCAAAGTCTGTGCAATGGTGGATTACGAATTTGTCGATTTCATTGAACGTACCCTTGTCGAGCAACATGTCGATACGTTCGCGGGCTGTCATGTGACCGTTAGCGTGCTGTCTTTCCACACGTTCTACGCCACCACCCTGAGAAGCAAGCTTATCCAGCTCCTCAAATTTCTTATATTGTTCTGCTGTTGTCATTGTTCGTCTTCTTTAATTACATCCAACGTCATTATTACCTGATTGCTGTTGACAGAATCTCCTTCGTTCACGAGGATTTCCTTCACCACGCATTCACTGTTCACCTTGTAGTTGCTCTGCATCTTCATGGCTTCAATCACTACCACGATGTCGCCAGCCTGCAGACGGTCGCCTACCTTTACCGGAATCTTGACCACCTTACCCGGCATCGGAGAAACAATCTTGTCCTGTTGCTTTTCCTCCCCGCCCTTGCGCATGCGCAGGTATTTGGCCTGTGAGTCGATGATGTCGATGTTGTATGACTGGTAATGTGCGTTCACGGTATAGCTTTTTCCGCCTTCCTTACGAATCAGTTCGGCGTTGTACGACTTTCCTTCGTGCAGGATGGAACAGCTTCCGTTTTCGGCCATCACGATGTCTACATCGTAAGGCACTCCGTCGATGGTCAGCTGCACCTTGTTGCCTTCCTTGCTGACCAGTGTCACGTCCGCAACTCTGTCACCTATATGTATTTCCATAATCTTCTACTTTTTAATTAAAACACGCTTAGATTCGCAATACTCCTTTTTTCAGACCGAATTCGCGCCAGCGGCTGATCGGACGGTTATCGCTGGATGCCGACTTGTTTTCTTCCAGGTTCATCAGGTAGTCGATGTAAGCGGCGATCATGGCTATGTTTTCGGTTTCTTCTTCTTTCTGTCCAGCCCATTCACGGAGCATATCCTGGTGTTTCGGGATGAACAGGGTATTGTAATGTCCTTCCACGAAATCGGGCACGTTCATGATGTGACGCAAATAACCGATATTGGTCTTCAAACCGGTAATCTTGTATTCATACAGCACACGGCGCATACGTTCGATGGCAAACTCACGGGTTGTAGCCCATACAATCAGCTTACCAATCATCGGGTCATAATAGATAGGAATTTCGTAGCTTTCGTATACGTAGCTGTCGATACGTACACCGATGCCGTTCGGCTCAATCAGCTGACGGATGACACCCGGAGAAGGCATGAAGTTGTTTTCAGAATCTTCGGCACAGATACGGCATTCAATGGCATGTCCGCGCTGCTGCAGGTCTTCCTGCTTGAAGTGGAGCGGCTCGTTGTTGGCCACACGAAGCTGTTCCTTTACCAGGTCCACGCCTACCACTTCTTCTGTAATAGGATGTTCTACCTGCAAACGGGTATTCATTTCCAGGAAGTAGAAATTGCGGTGCTTATCGACCAGGAACTCAATCGTACCGGCTCCTTTGTAATGCACAGCCTTCGCCGCAGCCACAGCTGCCTCACCCATTTTCTGACGCAATTCAGGAGTGACAAAAGGAGAAGGAGTTTCTTCCACGATTTTCTGGTTACGACGCTGGATAGAACATTCACGTTCAAAAAGATGTACGGCATTTCCGTAATTATCACCCAGAATCTGGAATTCGATATGATGAGGTTCTTCTACAAATTTTTCCAGATAAACGGTATCGTCACCAAAAGAAGACATAGATTCCGAACGGGCTGTATTATAGGCTTCTTCCACTTCATCTTCACTGTGGATGAGACGCATACCCTTACCTCCACCACCCATGGAAGCTTTCAACATGACCGGATAACCGATTTGATTACAGATTTCTTTGGCCTCTTCTACACTCTGCAAAGGCTGCTCTGTACCTGGGACCACCGGAACTCCCGCCGCAATCATGTGCTTGCGGGCAGAAATCTTGTCACCCATGGCATCCATCGTTTCCGGATCCGGGCCGATGAAGGTAATACCTTCCTGACGGCAACGACGTGCAAACTCTGAATTTTCAGACAGGAACCCATATCCCGGATGAATAGCATCCACTCCATGACGTTTTGCCGCCATGATAATCTTATCTATGTTCAGATAACTTTCGCGCGATGCAGCAGGACCTATCAGACAAGCTTCATCCGCATAAAGTACGTGGCGAGCCGTTCTGTCGGCTTCGGAAAAAACTGCCACGGTACGAATGCCCATTTCACGGCAAGAGCGCATCACGCGCACAGCAATTTCACCACGGTTAGCGATCAATACTTTGTGTATCATGCTTTATATTTTAATTATGATTTCTATGATACCGAGTCGTTCTCATACGACCCAATTACCTGATTATCCACACACTGAAAAATCCATTCGTGCACAGATAACCTAAAAACTGTGCAAAAATAGCAAAAAAAGAGACACCGTTCCAACGAATGCCTCTTTTTTTGCCAAATCGCTACTCTTTCCCCATAAAATACCTACAAATGAGGAGAAAATTAGCTTTCTAAAAACAATAACGCAAAGTCGAGTTTACAAAACAACGGAATGCATTATATGTATTTTTATTCCTAAAATATTTTATAAAATCTCATTTTTCCCCTTCGGAATCCATTACACAAACCGTTTTATCGAGCTTGCCGGACGGTATAAATGACTTTGCCGCCCTTATTAATCATGTGCAGACACAACTCTTTTTTATCGGCCGAAATCAAAGAAAATCCGGTTTCACCGCTACAGAACTGCGTTCCATCGACCGCTTTTACCTTACGGCTTAACGAACCGGAAGAATTTACGACATAATCTATCGAACTCCCCGGCTTGCGGATGTGCTGGAAGTTGTGAATATGACCGCACAGATACATATTTACATTTTTATGCTTACGCAATACGCTGTCCACTCTTTTTTCCATGTCCAGACGTTCCGCGTCACTTTTGTCGGTGTCTGCAAAAATCGGATGATGCCCCACAACCAACACCCAGTCTTCCGTGGCCGCAGTAAGCACAGAGTCCATCCAAGCCAGCTGTTTGTCCATGTCCTGCTTGCAGGCATCCGGATATTTCTCCACGTCCTTCCGATACTTGTCCAGCAAAGGAGCCGTGTCAATCATGACCAGACGCACAGTGACATCATCATTCTCCAACACCTTTGTGTAATAACGGGCAGGCATCTCCCAGCGAGCGCTTACCTGTGCGTAATCCAATACAGCCTGGGTATTGCCACGGTATTCGTGGTTTCCCATAACCGGATACCAGGGAATCATCAGCTCCGGATGACTGTATATCAGTTCATAGTTGGTCATCCACAACGGGTCGTTTACGCTGCGGACACCTTCAAAATGGTGTACATCCCCCGCAGCCACTACTGCTTCAATATCCACATTCTCCGCCATCTGTCCCATCAGTTCGGCGATAGGCTTCTGGTCGTAATATCCGTTACGGCCCAAGTCATTGGCCAACAGAAAGTTCACCGGCTTTTCCAACGCCTTCCATGCCGAAGCCTCTTGCGCAAAAGCTACCAATACAGACAAGGACAAACAACATGTCCAGAAAAATCTCTTCAATGAAATCATAATTCAAGTCTTTAAAATAGTTGAGGTATTCAAAGAATAAGTCCGAAACATACTGTCCGGACTTATTCCACTCGGAAAAATACAGTCAATACAGACTGCCTTAACAAAACCTAGAAAAGGAATTTATCATTTTGCGCCATAGGCACCGAAACGAGCTTCCACTTTCGGAGATGTATATGTCTGGCCGTTTACGCTCAAACCTTCTGTCCCGAAATAAGGAGCCAGTGCCGCATCGTTTCCGTCATACGCACCGGTCAATACCGGAGAACCAGCTTCTACCTGGAAATCCCATGCCTCATCGTACACGTAATTTGTCAAGGCTACGTCATTAATCGGGAAGTTGACAAATTTCGGGTCATTGGCTGCACATTCTTCAGCAGTCTTTGTAATCACACTGTGTGCATCTACCACACCTTCATTGTAGTTTTCATGTGCGTATGCATATCCTTCCCAAGAATAAGCCACACCAGATTCTTCCGTAAACACGACATCACTTTTCTGTGTACCGGAAGCATAATAGTTATAATCAATGACAGACTGGTCGTTATAGCCTTCATCCACATTATTCGGAATGTCATAATTCGGAGTCATAGCTCTGAACTTGCAGTTCACCATCAGGTTATTGAAGACATTTGCCAACGCATTCTTTTCGACATACACGCAACCGCCTTTTTCACCGTCACGACGCCATCCGGCATTGATAATGGTGTTGTTGTAAGCCTGGATTTTGGCCATTGCGCGGTCTTCGCTCTGACCGGAGCTGGACAGCTTCAAGCCGTTGGTATTCGGACTGAACATCACATTGTCGGCCACATCGACCACGCAACCGGCTTTTACGTTTACAGCTTCTGCCCCGTCGTATCCGTTAGCGGCGAAAATATTATTGGCAATAATGGCATTTCCTCCCATCAGGTAAATACCATCCGACCAGCCGTTGCGCAGGATGGAATTGGTAATCACATAACGTCCGTTAATGTTGTTAGTGGTAATCTGGGGATAGGCGTCATCTCCGGCTGTATAGATTTCAGCGCTTGCTGCAGGAGAACCTTCAATTACCTGACCTCCCGTATATTCAATGATGGTATGGTCAATCAGCATTTCCTCACAAGTAGCACTGGCCACAATCCCACCCCAAAGGCCTTCAAAAATATTTTCATTGGTGCGTTCATTCTCTGGGACAGAGAACAGAATCGGTTTTTCAGCAGTTCCTTCACAATACAAATTACCATTGACAGTAAACTCAATCGGTGCGTGATTGGCTCCTACTCCGTCTGAACTTACAATGATTTGTGCTCCTTCCTTTATCACCAGGCTCTTTCCTTCCGGCACAGTATAATGATCCGTAAGCTTTACGATGGTATCAGCAGGCCAGACAATGACATTGTCATCGGTTTCCTCACTGTTTCCAGCATTATTTTCATCATTTCCATCTGTATTCTCAGTACCGTCACCATTAGAGATTGGATCTTCTTCCGTACAAGCGGCCATAAACGACAACGCTACCAAAGCTGTACTTGCCAGCAAATAATTTTTCAGTCTCATTACGTAATAAATTTAGTTACTAGTTAAATATGTATAGTTTATTATAGTTTATATCTGATTCCCAGCATGAACGACTGTCCGTGCCATTCTTTCCGTTCTATCACATTCCCGTCCTTCCGTTCCGAAGTTACACTCGCCGTTTGCGGGCCACTTTGAATGAATCGCAACAAAGGAGTGTCCAGCAGATTGGACGCTTTGGCAAAAATACTGATGCCGTTCTTGAAGCTCTTTTCCACAGACGCATCCAGCTGCATGTAGCCGTCTTCCCAAATATCATCATTGTACCAGTTGGAAATATCGCTCAAACGTTTTCCTGTGTAACTTCCAGCAATCTGTCCTTCCCAGCCATACTTGGTGCTTTTGAAAAGCAACGATAAATTCGCCACATGGGCTGCCTGTCCGAACAAAGGACGTGTCTGCGAAATGCTCTTCACATCGTTGCCGTCCATAATACGCTTCTCGGTCGTAATCGTAGAGTGGGTATACGTATAATTGGCCTTGATACCGAACCAGTTAAAGTATTTCATGATATCTACTTCCACGCCCAGATTGGTCGCATCTCCGAAGTTCATCGGCTTGTAATAGGTATCCTGCCCTTCGTTCAACAGACCATATTCAATCGGGTTCTGCAACCGTTTGTAGAACATGCCCACCATAAACTGTTCGGATGATTTCGGGAAATATTCATAGCGCAGGTCAATGTTGTCGGCCACGGTATGTTTCAAATCCGGATTACCCTTTTCCTTGTAGTCTTCATTGATAATGCTGTAAGGCACAATCTCAAAGAAGCTGGGGCGGTTGATAGACCGTGCGTACGAGAAACGCAGGTTGGCATTTTTATGCACTCCATATTTTGCATGAAAGCTGGGCAGCACATCCGTATACTTCTGGTTTCCCTCGGGATCTTCATTCTCGGTCGGGAACTTCAACACATATCCTTGGTTGGTATGTTCCACACGTACTCCCGCGATGAACTCCCATTTACGATAGGTATATTTCACCATTCCGTAGCCTGCTCCAATCTTTTCAGAAGCATCATAGTTCAACGGGTCACTGATGTTACCGTATTTCAAGGGAGTAAACAGAATCTCATCATAGTTATTCCAGTCTTCCCCCTGATATTGCGGATCTTTCACTCCCGTCGCCGAGTTAAAGGTATATTCATTGAAAAAGCTGTCACGTTTTTTGTCGCGATACATACCTCCTACGGAGAAATCAAAGACAGAACCACCGTCCAATTTCAGTTTGTACATCAAGTCCACATATCCCGCCTTATCTTTATCCGAATTGTGTTCCCAACGCCGGGTAGCTGCTCCCGAAGTCTGTACGTGTGTGCCTTGCAAGAAAATTTCCGTATTATCCGGAGTCTCACTGTAGGCTTTCGAGATAACGGCCGACCAGTTCAGGCGAAGCGCCCCATCGTCCAAAAAGGAATGTTCACCTTTCAAGGTTGAGTTGATGATATACTGATGGTTCCACTTCATACGTACTGCCCCTTCCTTGTCGTCATGTCCGTCGCGCACTTCTGCTTCACGCATATCCATGTAACCATTATACCAGGTCAGCTTATGATGTTCGTTAATGAAATAGTCCAGTTTAGCATGCGCCCCGATACGGGTCTGCTGGGAAGAGTAATTACGATACTCAATGCCGTTGTGAGTGGTGCCCGGCTGATAATACAACTGGCTTTCCTTACCACGATAGGTATTCAGGAAACTGCCGGCCAGCATCACGCCCAGCTTGTTCTGAAAGAAACGGTCGCCATAAGAAATTCCGGCAGTCAGATCCGGCAAGGGCTTTTTCCAACTCATCCGTAAGTTGTCGGTTGTGAAATTATCCATGGTCACCCGGTTATCTTCCGGCATACCCATCTGTTCATAAGGCGACTGTTTGACAATGGCCCCGTGGTTGAACGACTGGAAGTCACGGCCGAAATACATGGCATTGTAACCGGTCGACAAATTCACGGTAAACTGCCGTTCCGTAGGCGCATCCTTCATAATCAGGTTGACTGCTCCTCCGATTCCATCACCTTCCATATTGGCGGTCAGCGATTTGGTTACTTCCAGACGGTCGAGCATCTCCGACGGGAAAATATCCAGCGGCACGAAACGGTTCTTGTTGTCCGGACTCGGAATCTTCACCCCATTAATCAAGGTATAATTGTAACGCTTGTCCATACCACGCAGAATCGCATACTGGCCTTCTCCACTGCTGTTCCGCTCAATGGTCACGCCCGACATACGTTGAATCACATTCGCTACCGTGATATCCGGAGAAAGTTCGATGGCCTTGGCACTCATCACGTTGACCACATTCATCGCCTGACGTTCAATGCCGCGTGCCCCAGCTTCCGTTCTTCCCGGATTGGAGGCCACCACCACGACTTCATCCAGTGCCACGTCATCGGTTTTCAACGGAATCACGATTTCTTTCTTGTCCGGTGTGACAGTTACCTCATATTTCTTGTATCCTACATAAGAACATACCAATGTATATTTATCTCGGTTGACAGACAGATTAAAGCTACCATCCAACCCCGTAACCGCTCCCTTTCCGGGCTCTTCCTTTACCATTACCGATGCACCGATAATTTCCTCTCCTGTCTGTGCATCCTTAATCTTTCCTTTTACCACACTGGCCTGCACACTTGCAGACATCAGTGACAACAATGCCAAAACGATACTTGCTTTCATTTGCTTTTCTTATTTGCCGCAAAAGTATCCCATCCCATTTTCATCCGTATTGCATAGAAATTTCTTTTTTGTTACATTTAGGCAAGAGATACGTGCATAAAAAAAGAGGTATCCCTTTCAAAAAGGAATACCTCTCCTTACAATATGTATAATACCTCCAGGTTACTTCACCTGCGCCGGAAGCTGAATACTTTCCACCACTTTTTTCCAGTAACTCCGAACGTCTTTCCAAGCATAATAAGGAGCCATCTCACTGTGAAGCGGCAGCTTCACCTCGCGTTCGTTCAACAGCACCTTGACCAGCACCTCTTTCACCCCTTTCTTACGGTAGAATATCAGTTGCACATTTCCACACATCGGAATGATGCGATAGGTACGGTACGTATCCGCAACGTGCTGCCAGTCCGCCGTGGAAGCCTGTAAGTCATTGATGGCCATCAGTACCGCCAGAGGAGCCAGGTTCGTGTCATGTCCATAACGCAACGTCACTCCATTCTTTCGGGAAGCAATCACGGTATCGGCTGTTTCGATAAAATTTTTCAACAGATTTTTTTCGAGCTTGTACATGCAACCGTCACTCAATGGGGAAGCTCCTTTCTCATAATACCATTCAAAGTTGTTGCGCTGCCACAAGTCATACCGTTCCTGCGAAGTGAACAGAAAAGACAAATCAGGCTGACGGTCACTGCTTTGGCTGATGCCATGTAACTCAAACAAGTCTGTCATCAACTTCACCGGCTGGATATGAGTCTCTACATAAGAAGAATCACGAAACAGCTGTCTCATCAAGCGTGCCGGATGCACATACACGCTATCTGCCACACGATACACCGAGTCACTGTTCTCCAAATGCTGTGCTTCATACAAAGGATTCTTGTACTTTATATAATAGGCATCTGCCTCACTGGCCTGCGTTGTGATGTGCAGCTTGGGGTTCAACCCCTTCAATTCCACACAACCGGCTGCCATGGAAAGAAAGGCCCGTGTTTTATAGGTAGAACGTGCATCCACATGCACACCGTCAGCGAACACCTCCGGATAATGCCGGTACATCCGGTCTATCAGCTCCCGATGTTGCCGCGCCCCTTTCGGCGTCAGCTCGCCATAACGTGCTTCGGCTTCCTGAGCCAAAGCAGCCACCACCTTCAATGCCCGCTTTCCGTCTGCAGTCAGCACCCCGGCCTCATCCGCTGCAAGGAGAAGCGACAAAGGCTGGGTATATTTCTTCTCCTTCGTCAGATAACGCGAACCATGACGGGCAAACATCGATATATAAAAAGGAGTATAACCCGCGGGAGCTAGGGTAAGTTGCCCATCGGGTGCCTCATAGGCATAGTATTTTCCTCCCGCCAGTGCCGGATTCTCATCAATCTCTTCACGTGCCGTCTGCCCCTGCATGCACAAAGGGAAAACCAGAAACGGCAGTATCCATCCTGTTTTTCTCATAAGCCTTTTTTAGTTTGAGGCATAAAAATAGCCAATTATCCCTCCCGGTCCTTTCCTTCTGCCCCGAAAAAGGAGCACCTCAAGCTTACTGAAACAGAAATGCAATCCCACTGTCACCCAATTGAGACAACCGGGGCCTACTGAGCCTTTTCTCCGTCCAGGCTGACAATTTCCTGCAGGATGCTGACTGCATCTTTCACGTTGGTCACCTTGGAAACTACCATGCTCCGACGTCCGTTCTGTTCCCGCAAATTGCAGTAACGAGGGTTCTTGGACATATAAGAAATAATCTTTCCGAAAGCCATACTCTGATAATACGGACTGTCCAGGTTGCTGACAAAAAAGAGGGTCATGCGCTGGGCTTTCAACACCACTTTCTCCACTCCGAGGCGCTTGGCCAGCCGCCTCAACGGCACGATGCGCAGCAACTCTTCTCCTTCGGGAGGAATCTTTCCAAAGCGGTCGAGCAATCGGGCCCTGAACGCCTCCACATCCTTGTCCAGTTCCAACTTGTCCAGCTCCCGGTACAACAGCATACGCTCACTGCTGCTCGGAATGTATTCATTCGGGAACAGCAACTCCAGGTCACTTTCCACGGTACATTCATCCACAAACTCTTCGCCGCTGATTTTCTCTTCGCCGGCCTTGATTTCATCCGCATACAAGTCGGCAAATTCTTCGTTTTTCAGTTCGGTCACTGCCTCGTTCAGAATCTTCTGATAAGTTTCATATCCCAAGTCGGCAATGAATCCGCTCTGTTCAGCTCCCAGCATGTTCCCGGCTCCACGGATGTCCAAATCCTGCATGGCAATGTGAATACCACTACCCAAGTCACTGAAATTCTCGATGGCCTGCAAACGGCGTTTGGCTTCCGGTGTCAGTGAAGACAACGGAGGAGCCAGCAAGTAGCAGAAAGCTTTCTTGTTGCTTCGTCCCACACGCCCCCGCATCTGATGCAGGTCGCTCAATCCGAAGTTCTGCGCCTGGTTGATAATAATAGTATTGGCATTGGGAATATCGATACCACTCTCAATGATAGTCGTAGCCAGCAGCACATCGTAGTCATAGTTGACAAAATCGAAGATAATCTTTTCCAGTTCCTCCGGTTGCATCTGTCCGTGTCCGATGCACACCCGGCAGTCCGGAATATTCCGCTGAATCATGGCCTTCAGTTCCGCCAGATTCTGAATCCGGTTGTTCACAAAAAAGACCTGTCCGTTACGGCTCATTTCGAAGTTGATGGCCTCGGTAATGATTTCCTCATTAAACGTGTGCACTTCTGTCTGAATCGGATATCGGTTGGGTGGCGGAGTCTGGATAACCGACAAGTCACGGGCTCCCATCAGTGAGAACTGAAGCGTACGCGGAATCGGCGTAGCCGTCATAGTCAATGTATCCACGTTCACCTTTATCTGACGGAGTTTCTCCTTCACGCTCACCCCGAACTTCTGCTCCTCGTCAATAATCAGCAATCCCAAATCCTTGAACTTCACACTCTTCCCGATAATCTTGTGCGTACCAATGAGTATATTGATGCTTCCTTCGGCCAGTTCCTTCAGGATGCGGCTGGTATCTTTTGCAGTCCGCGCGCGACTCAAGTATTCCACCTTGCAAGGCATCCCCTCCAGACGCTTCTTAAACGTTTGGTAATGCTGGAAAGCCAACACCGTAGTCGGTACCAGTACCGCCACCTGCTTGTTGTCGGCCACTGCCTTGAAAGCTGCCCGGATGGCCACCTCCGTCTTTCCGAAGCCCACGTCCCCGCACACCAGACGGTCCATCGGCTTGTCGCTCTCCATGTCCGCCTTCACGTCTTGAGTAGCCTTCAACTGGTCGGGCGTATCCTCGTATAGGAAGCTGGCCTCCAGTTCGTGCTGCAAGAAGCTGTCAGGGCTATATTTAAATCCTTTTTCCTGTTTACGCTGCGAATACAATTTAATCAAATCGCGGGCAATGTCCTTAATCTTGGTCTTCGTCCGTTCCTTGATTTTCTCCCAAGCACCAGTTCCCAGCTTGCTGATGCGCGGCTGTTCGCCTTCCTTGCCTTTGTATTTCGAGATTTTATGCAGCGAATGAATGGACACAAACACTACGTCGTCATTCTGATACACCAGCTTGATGACCTCCTGCGTAGTATTCCCGTTCGGGATGCGCACCAGTCCCGCAAAACGGCCGATACCATGGTCGATATGCACCACATAGTCTCCCGGTTCAAACGTGTTCAGTTCCTTCAGTGACAACGCCACCTTTCCGCTACGGGCTTTGTCACTTCGGAGGTTGTATTTATGAAAACGGTCGAATATCTGATGGTCTGTAAACACACACATCCGAAGGGTATGGTCCACAAAGCCCTCGTGCAGCGTACGGTCCACCGGCTCAAACGTAATCCGGTCTCCTCTTTCCTGAAAGATATCTTTCAATCGCTCCGTCTGTTTGGCACTATCCGAACAGATATACAGACAATAACCCCGTTGCAGGAAGTCGGTAAAGGAACTGGATACCAAATCAAAATTCTTATGAAAAATTGGTTGTACAGAAGTTTCAAACTTCATCCGTGCCTGAGGAGTTCCTATGGCCTTATGCCCGAAATCAATCCGGAAAAACTCCAAGGCACGCACCGTAAACTCAGCCCCGTCAATCAATTTCCGGGAAAGATTCATCAGCTCTGTCTGCTCTCCTTCGTAGGCTTTCAACGCCTGAGGCGATACGGTCTCTTCATGAACCGCCTGAATACGTTCGCGTACCCAAAGCAAATCCTTTACCCAAAGAATCGCATCTTTTGAAACGAAGTCCAAGAAACAGATATCCGAACCTTCCGAGGTGGACAGTTCCGGCACGATGCTCACCGACTCCTTTTTCTCTTTCGACAGCTGTGTCTCGACTTCAAACGTCCGGATGCTGTCAATCTCATCACCGAAGAAGTCGATTCGATAAGGATATTCCGACGCAAAGGAATATACGTCCAGGATACTCCCTCGCAAGGCAAACTGTCCCGGCTCGTACACATAGTCCACATGTTCAAAACCATAGCCGGAAAGTTTTTCCATAAGCTTTCCGGTATCTTCCTTCTGCCCCACCTTCAATGTCAAGGTCGATGCGGAAAGCTGGTTCCGGGATACCACTTTTTCGGCCAAGGCTTCCGGGTAAGTGACCACTGCCACCGGCTCCTGCCGTTCCAGACGGCTCAGCACCTCCGTACGAAGAATCTCGTTGGCTGCATCTTTCTGCCCATACTTGATAGCCCGACGGTAAGAAGAAGGAAAAAACAGGATGTCCGCATCTCCGTTTACCTGTACCATGTCATGGTAAAAATATCCCGCTTCCTCCAGGTCGTTCAGAATAAACACATGAATATCCGGTATCGACTTGACACATACTGAAGCGAACAAAGAGGCACACGACCCGTGCATCCCTTCCAAGAATACATTTTTAACACTCTTATCCTTACACAAAGAAGCCAAACCCATGGTATTGGGATGTTTGGCATAAATATCTTGCAATTCCTTTATACTCATCGTTCCATCTATAGATGGTGCAAAAATAGCAAATATCGTTTGAATATGCACACAAAAAGACAAAGAATGGAACAAGAGTCACCGTTCAGAATTTAAAACTGATGCTTCCGTATGGCAGACAATTACTATGCCAATGCACCGAATAAAAATTCAGAATGTCTTCTTCCGAAGGATTGCCCACCAGATTATAGACTCCCAAGCGAAGTAAGAGCAGTTTTTCGCCCAAGGATTTCCGATAAGAATACCCCACATCCACCCGATAGTTGAGCGGTTCGCGCCTTTTCCGGAAATCCTCGGCAGGCAACAGCTCAAAATCTTCATCCAGCTGCATGACCTTTCCCGAACGCAACGTTCCCCCTACGGAAAATGAGGAGCGCTTCGTCAGCTGGTAGGAAACGGCTCCGGCCAACTGATGAGGTATATCGTACAAGGAGGGCATCTTTCCTCTTTCCGGCATCTCACCAAACCATTCCCGGCTCCGGGAATACGCATACGAAAGCTGCCAAGTCCAGCGTTTCCATTGCTGGTAGTAATACCCTTTTACCCCATAACTGTCTCCCCTTCCTGCCATCAGACACTGTTGCCACGAACCATCTTCAAGCCACGTGTCCGGCCGCAAGGCCAACACATTCCTCCTCGTCTTGTAGTAGGTGGAAAACTCCAGCTGTCCGTCTTTCAGAAAATGCTTCCATCCGGCTTCATAATGCTCGGAAGAACGGGGCTTGAACCCGTCAATGCTGGGCATCCTGAAATCCGTAGGCAACGAAAAGCTGTCAAAACGAAGGAAATGATAAAACTGCTCCATCTTTGAAAAATTCACATACAGCAGATTTTTCTCTGAAGGAAAATATTTCAGTGAGAAACGGGGCTGGATGCTATAGTACGAACGGCTGTGCTGCGGGTAATACCCCACTCCATGCACACCTACCTGCACAGAGAGCTCAGGCGAGATGCGCAACAAATTGTCATAATACAAGGAGACCTGACTCACGGGTTCATGACGTACCGTCACTTCTTCTCCTTGCGAGGCCAGATCGTAAATTTCATACGTATATTTCACTCCCCAACGGGCATGATACAGATTCTCATACGCATAACTGAAGTCTGTCGCCGCATTCAGCGACTTAATGCCACTATGCACATAGCTTTCGCCATCATAGCCCATTTCCCCCATGTACGCCCGGTTGTTATGAGCGGAATAGAATACGGAAGTCGTATTCCCCAGACTGCCTTTTTGAGTAGTATAAGACAGTTGGTAAACCTGATTGTCCCAGCGTAGCACAGAAGCATTCTCGCCGTTCTCCTTAATCGGCAAACGATAGTCATCCCGTGCACCGTAAGCCAGCACATTCAACGTACTGACGGGAGAAAGGCTATAAGACAATTTCGCATTATAATCATACATGGAGTGGTTCAAGCGGTTTTCTTCCGACAACAGTCCATCGAAAAAATCCAGCCAGCTGCGCCGCGCACTCACCATATACGAGAGTTTCTTCTTGATAATCGGTCCCTCCAGCGTAACCGAAGCAGCCGGCATATCCAGCGTAAGCGTACGCACATGCTCATCTTTGTTTCCCTCTTTCAGGTTCACTTCCGTCACGGACGAAATTTTCCCTTCCAGCCTGGTAGGGAAAAAACCTTTATAGAACACCATGTTTTTCACCGCATCACCGTTGAAGACCGGCAACAGGGAATTGAAATGACCCGGATGGAAGACAGGTACCCCGTCCAGCAACAACTGATTCTCATCGTATCCTCCGCCATCTACCATAAAATTATGCCCTGCCAACGAGGAAGTCACCCCCGGCAGAATCCAAATCTGAGAAAACAAATCGTTCCCGTTAAACGAAAGCAAATTAGAAGGCGTCAGTCCATTCAGCTCACTTTCCCGCTTACCGGACTCTACCGTCACTTCCTCTATTTCAAAAAGCAACGGCTTCAGATAAGTACGGACAAAGCAGTCTTTTTCCACCCGGATGGCACGGGTCTGCGGAGTGTAACCCATATAGGAAGTCTTCAAGACATACAGCCCTTCCGGCACATACAGACGGAACATCCCATTTTCGTTCGAGATGGTATGCCATTGCTTTCCACGCCCGTCTTCCAATGTCACTACCGCCCCATACAACCGTTCCTCGCTTTCCTCCTCACACACGGTACCGCCGACATAATAGTTTTCCATCCGGCGTGCCTGAATCACCAGCTTCCGGGGAGGTACAAAAGCCGTCTTTACCTGATAACCTGCCAGAATCTTATCCAACAGCTCCCTTACGGTCATCTTCTCACTCCGTTCTATCCGGCAGACTTTATCCATTTCTATCTGTGCCGCATTATACGACAGCACGATACCTGTATACTTTTCTATCCAGCCAAACCACTGCGACACGGTAGCGGAAGAGCCAGGAACTTGAATCCACTCTTCCGCTACCGTATGCGCTGATTTGACTTCCTGTCCGTTCACTTGCTGGAATCCGAAACCACTCATCATCCATAACAAGAGAAACAGCCATCTATTTTTCATAAAGCCTGTAATGTTTTCCTTCTACCAACGTCTCACATTTGCACCCACAAAGAAAAGCCAGCTCGCTGGCAATGTCCGGTTCCGACAGACTGATTCGGGTGGTTATCAGGTTCTTCTCCAGCCCTTTTTCCAAATCGATTCGCATTCCTGTCTTTTCGGCTATGACGCTTACCACCTCCGTCACCGGTGTCCGCTCAAAGACCAACACCTGTTGCTCTCCGCCAAACACATCCTGCGGACGTGAAATCGTGTCAGCCTGCAAGGCCCCGTCCTTCAGCTCCGCCTTCTCGTTGGCTTCAATGACCACTTCCTGACTGGAAGCCTCCACCCGCACTTTACCGGTCTTGACATAAACGCCCGCCTTTTCCTGCCGTGTCACATCCACCAGAAACGAAGTTCCCAGCACTTCCACATTCAATAAAGCGGTTTCTACCTGAAAAGGTATCCCGTGCATCTTCTTCACCTGGAAAAAAGCCTTACCTCGCAATCGGGCATGCCGCCCTTCCTCCTTACCGGAAAAAGAATAGGCCAGTGTAGCATTCGGATACAGAATCACTTCCGAGCTGTCGGGCAAAAGCACCCGTTGTTCCTTCGTGCCTGTATTCGCATAACGGATGAGCTGTTCTTCCGTACCTGTACGGAAAAGATAGAACGCTCCAATTCCCAATAACAGTAGCAGAGAGGCCGCGGCAGACCAGATAAAAGTCATCTTCCGCCGGAAAGCGACCGTCTTCGGACGTTCCTGTAACCGAGGTTCGATTTTCTGCCAGGCCTTTTCGGCATCAAAGTGAATCTCTTTCGAAACCCTTACCGGTGTCTCCATCAGCTTTCGCATTCGTTCAAATTCCTGACCATTCGCCGAAATCCACTCATCCAGTGCACGTTGCTGAACAAGAGTCAACGGCTCATGTGCAAAATAACGGGCCAGCAATTCATTTATATCTTCATTCTTGTTCATACTCATTTACGGTTTATAATCATGGATAAAATGGAAACAATGACCGTCACCAGCAGAAAACCATGTTCAGCCACATAGACACGCAGCAACTTGATGGCCTTTGTCATCTGATTCTCCACGGTTTTCTCCGACAAAGCCAGTTTTCCGGCAATTTCACGATACTTCAAGCCCTGAAGCTTGGCCAATAAAAAAATCTCCTTGCATTTGGGAGGCAACGTGGCCAAAGCCGCCTGCAGCAGGTCCTCAGGAGAACGTGCTCCTTCCTCTGGCATTTCATCCGGCAGACAGCTGGCAGAAGCCGGATGATCCTCTATCGACACCGTGTCTTCCCGCCGCTTCCGAAGAAAGGAAATACAACTGTTTTTTACGGAAGTAGTCAAGTAGGCAGCAAACTCTTTTTCCGGCATGGCATCAAGTTGCTTGTTCCATACACTGATAAAGAGTTCCTGCACGATGTCTTCCGCATCGTCCGCGTCAGAAACATATCCATAGGCTATATGGCATAGCCTTGAATAATGTTCCTGAAAGCGGGATTTGAATATGTCCTTTCTATTGGCTTTCATTCTCGTGATTCAGTCAATATTCGAATTTAGTTAAAACTTCAAGCTAACGCCTGCCGTCACAAAACCTTTGTGTCCCAATCCGGCTTCCACAAAACCTCCTACCCGGTCATTACCCACTCGCAAAGCAATCGGATTTACCTGATAAGCAAAAGAAGTGCTCAAATCAGCTTTTTGCATCGCCTTTTTTCCGGCATCGGTCAATGCGCTCTCCTTGTGACGGCTCAAGTTCACACCGGCAGCAGCCGTTCCATACAATTCCACTAATCCTCTTTTGTAGTACACAAATTCCGCAGCCGGGAGTACCAGGAAATTCAGGTTGCTTTCTTTCAGAGAAGGAGTATTTTCTCCCGCCAAGGTGAGTTTGCTGTTTGATTTAGAGAATCCCAAATCGGCACCTACCTTAAAACGTCCGAAGGAATAACGATAACCCAAACCGTACACCAGACTGTAATTTTCGTCTGTACGCTTGCTGCCTGTCACCGCATCCAGCAGTCCCATACCCAACACGTCGACCGTTCCCTGAGTCAAACCGTCACTCACCGAAAGACGGATGTCATGGCGATTTTCAGAAGGAGTGAAATTCTTACTATGTTCTTGTCCTTTTACCAGGTTCGCACTTGCCAACATACACAAAGATAATGCAATAAATTTAAATTTCATAAGTTCTAGTTTTTTAATCATTAAAAATTATGCAATTCTTATTCAATTTCTATCGATGAACAGTCTTGCGTTTAGTTTCTCTGTTGTTTCACTTAGCTAGGTGATTTCGTCTTCATAACGCAACTTACCGGGAAAACCCCTATCCGCCAACAGAAAAAAATTCAACTTTTTCTGGGGAAAACCTACAAGAATCACATAATCACCTCTGAATGAGAAGAAAACAATTTCCCCATAAAGCGTTATTTTTTCTTTTATACAAACACCAAAATCGGAAAAGTAAGAAATAATTATTACTTTTGTCTCCCAAGGAAGGGGGTGGAAAAAGAATCCTCTCCATTATTTTTATACTTCTGAACAAATATCATGCACAAAGAAATCATTCAACTCTTACACGAGAAAAGACTCAAGGAAGCTTTCTCCAAGATTAAAGAGGCTGCAAACACGCTGAATAACTGGGAGCTGAAGTCGCAGATTGAGACCCAACAGACGACTTATCACTATATGCTTCAATATACGGAAATGGGGACACAGGACCCCCAACGCGAAACCATCTACAACCAGCTGCTATGCAAGGGATATGAGCTGGCCGACAAAACGTATTTCCTGAAAGACCAGGAAAAGGCCTACGGCTATTTTGCGGATAAATTCAGGAAATTCGCACAGACACCACCGCACACCTTCAAGGAAATCGGCTTCATGCTGGAAGCAGCCAAACAACCTTCCCCCCAGACACCAGAGGAAGAGGAGCAGACCCTTCAAAACTACACCCTCCACCAGAATGCCATCGACGAACTGTTCAACAAGATATGGGTTTCCACACAATGGGGTGAAGAAGACTTCCAGGAAGCCCGCGAACTGTTCCTCAGCTCTTCCATGGCAACCAACGACAAGGCGGTGATGACCAGCGCCGTAACCCTGAGCCTGCTGCAGCTTTTCGACCAGCGGAAATTCCTCTGGCTGCTTTTCGCCTATCAGCAGGGCAGCGAATCCGCTGTCAGCCAACGGGCACTGGCAGGCATCGCGCTTGCCACTTATTTCCAGTCGGACCGCATCCGCCTGTATCCGGAACTGGTGTCCGCATTGAAGCTGATGGAAGATAACCCGTCTCTCCTGAAACAGCTGCACGACATCCAAATCATTTTCCTTCTTTCGCGCGAAACGGAAAAGATTGACAAGAAAATGAGGGAAGAAATCATTCCCCAAATGATGCGCAACCCCCAATTACGCAATCCGGAACTGAAAGCCATCGAAATAGAGGATATCGAGGACCTCAATCCGGAATGGCAGAAAGACATCGAACAGATGAACAATCAAATGCGCGAATTGGGCGAGTTACAGATGGAAGGCGCCGATACGTATATGACTGCTTTCTCCCAGCTGAAAACATTCTCCTTTTTCCAGGAAGCGGCCCATTGGTTCTATCTGTTCAGCTTGAAAGTGCCCGACCTGTACAGAATCTATAAGGGAAAGACGTTCAACGAGAAATCCTTGCTCGGACTGATGATCAGCTCCCCGGCGTTCTGCGATTCCGACAAATATTCCTTCTGCCTGGCCATGCAGTCGCTGCCTCACGACCAGCAGACCTTCATGCGTTCCAAGCTGAACGGAGAAGACCTGATACCCAACGACCTAAATCTGAACGAAAACCTGGAAGAACAGAAACTCAACGCCGTCCAACGGCAGTATATCCACAACCTGTACCGGTTCTACAAGCTGTGGCGGTTCAGACAGGAGATGCACGACATTTTCAAAGACAAACTGGATTTCTGGAACAATGACCTGTTGCGCCCCTTGCTCCTGAAAGGAGAATATCATGGCCAGATTGCGGGTTACCTCTTCTCCAAAGGCTATATGACGGAAGCGGCCAATCTTTATGAAACCTTGGCTGAAAAAGACCCGGCCAATGCCGAGACCTGGCAGAAACTAGGCTTCGCTTACCAGAAAAACAAGGATTATGAGAAGGCCATCCGGGCCTATCTGCAGGCAGATGCCTTAAAATCCAACCATTTATGGACACTCAAGCAACTGGCACAATGCTACAAACAATCGGGAGATTATGCCATGGCTGTCACCTTCTACCGGAAAGTCCTGGAAGCTGACCCTGACAATCTGCACCTTCTGATGCAGACGGGACAATGCCTTGCAGCCCTCAAGAACTATCCGGAAGCTATCAAACTATTCTATAAAGTGGAGTTTCTGGAGACGCATCCGGAGAAAGCACGGCGGGCCATCGGCTGGTGCTACTTTATGTCCGGGAAATACGATGACGCACTCCGGATATACGAAAAACTGCTTGCGCTGGAAAGCCCTCAGGTGAACGACTGGCTGAACTCCGGGCACGTCTATCTGGCCATGGGAAACATCTCTCAGGCCCTGTCCCATTACCGGAAGGCACAGGCCGGATGCGAATCGGGAGACGACTTCATCGCCTTGTTCCTGGCCGACAAAGCGGCCCTGGAATCACAAAAGGTGACGGAAAGCCAGATTTACCTGATTGCGGATATTCTGCGAAAAGAATAAGACTAATCCTGACACAGTTCATTTTACACTACCTATTTATCAATTAGTATGATTGAAAAAATTTATAGATATACATCACTTTTTTTAAGGACTTTTTTCTATTATTCAGAATGATGTCAATGTACTATATGTTTACAGAAACTTCAACAAAAAGTATCATCAAGCCTTGTTTGTTTTATGCTTTTACTGTAGCTGTTTTTAATCCGATAAGGACCCTATTTAAAGATAAAAATAAAAAAAAACAAGTAAGCTTCAAACATTATTTTGTTGTAAGCATTCAGGAATGGAAGGAGAATTTTCAACCGTTTTTAAGCTAAGACCGAAACCAGTCCGATAAGGTTCACTCCCTTACCAGACTGGTTTCTATTTTTTTGATATAAGCCAAGGCCGCACCTATGGCTGTCTGATACTCCGCATTCTCCGGAATGATGAAACGTACGTCGTACATCTGCCCGATGGTTTCAAACACCGGACGACACTGGGGAAGCTGCGTCAGGTTGCCTATCAGCACGAAATCGCGGATACCCATCTCCAGAGCCGACAGTACGGCTGCCTGCCCGATGGACTGCAAGACCATGTGCATCAGGCCCAAAGCCACATCCTCGGGAGCCGCATTGTTATCCAGTTTACCCAGCAACGAAGCCGTCGCATCCAAAGGAAGGCCGGGCAGGGAAGTCCGGCAAATATCCTGAATCTGCAAGTCCACGTTCCGCAAATCGCCTTTCTCCGCCAGTTCTGATACCCACAGAATGTCCTGCGTATGCAGCAACAGGCGCGACAAGCCCATCAAGGTACCGCCTCCGATACCGATGCCGCCTATGTGACGAATTTCCTCATTCTCCACACGCACAAAGGAGGTGCCCGTACCCATGCTCACCACCATCAGTTTGTCCAGTCCCGTGGCATACTGCGCACTCAATCCGTTGGCAATGAACTCGTCCGTCCGGGCGGTGGGCAAACCGTACAAGGGCTGCTGTATATAGGAACTGCCCACTCCGGTCAGCATCACCTGTTCCACCTCCGAGAGCTGAATGGAATGGTCGTATATATACTTGCCAAAAGCCCCGAACAACGAAGTCACAGGGTCGGTGGCCGTCACAAACATCGGATGACGGATGCGTCCGTCTTCCATGCCTACAATCTTGGTGGTGCTTCCTCCCACATCTATACCTATAATCATAACTTCAGTTTCAAATCTTATTTTACAATACGGGCGCAAGTCTACAAACTTTTTTTGTGAAAGCAGGTACGTCACCTTCTTTTTTTCAAAAAAATTTAGAAGGAAGCACAACCACCCCCTCTGGAGCACCTCAGAAGGCCATTTTCCAGGTCTTTGGCGAAGGCAAAAAAAACGCACTTGCGTTTGAGTCAAAACGTACTTGCGTTTTACCTGAAACGCACTTACGTTTTACTTGAAACGCACTTGCGCTTGAGGGCAAACGCACTTGCGTTTTTCCGAAGAAAAATAAAGCACTCGAAAAGGAATCCATATTTTATATGTATATTTGCACGACATAATAGAAACACCATGCAGACAAGTGACAGTATTGTGATAATTCCTACTTACAATGAGAAGGAAAATATCGAAAATATCATCCGGGCAGTATTCGGACTGGAAAAATGTTTCCACATTCTGGTCATCGAAGACAATTCTCCCGACGGTACGGCCGACATCGTTCGCCGGCTGCAAAAAGAATTTCCCGAACGCCTGTTCATGATTGAACGGAAAGGCAAGCTCGGACTGGGAACCGCTTATATCACCGGCTTCAAATGGTCTATCGAACACGGATACGACTATGTGTTCGAGATGGATGCCGACTTCAGCCATAACCCCAACGACCTGCCCCGGCTCTACAAGGCCTGCCACGACGACGGGGCCGATGTATCCATCGGTTCACGCTACGTGAGCGGAGTCAATGTGGTCAACTGGCCGATGGGAAGAGTCCTGATGTCGTACTTCGCCTCCAAATACGTGCGGTTCATCACCGGCCTGCCCATTCACGACACCACTGCCGGCTTTGTCTGCTACCGCCGCAAAGTGCTTGAAACCATTCACCTGGACCGTATCCGCTTCAAAGGCTATGCCTTCCAGATTGAAATGAAATTCACGGCCTACAAATGCGGCTTCCACATCACCGAAGTACCTGTCATCTTCATCAACCGCGAGCTGGGTACTTCCAAGATGAACAGCAGCATTTTCGGAGAGGCCGTGTTCGGCGTCATCCAGCTGAAATGGGACAGCTGGTTCAAGAAATACCCCAAGAATTCTAATTGAAAAAAGTGTTTATGAAACGTACGTGGATACATCATGCAATCATTGTAAACGAAGGACGCCGGTTTGCCGGTTCCGTGGTTATTGAAGGAGGGAAAATCCAGGAGATTATCGAAGGAGAAGGGAAACCCGCAGCCGAATGTGACGAACAGATTGACGCACAAGGATGCTTCCTGCTGCCGGGAGTGATAGACGACCATGTACATTTCCGTGATCCGGGACTGACGCAGAAGGCGGATATGGCCACCGAAACGGCTGCGGCTGCGGCAGGTGGAGTCACTTCTTTCATGGATATGCCGAACTGCAACCCGCAGACCACTACCTTGGAAGCACTGGACAACAAATTCCAGGATGCCGCCACCAAATGCATCGTGAACTATTCGTTCTACTTTGGCGCCACAAACAACAACACCCACTTGCTGAAGGAACTGGACAAGACCCGGGTATGCGGCGTGAAGCTTTTCATGGGAGCCAGTACGGGCAACATGCTGGTAGACCGCATGGAGGCACTGAAAAAGATATTTTCGGAAACGGGTATGCTGATTGCCACGCATTGTGAGGACCAGAATACCATCCGTCAGAATACCGAACGCTATAAACAAGAATATGGAGAGGACCTCGACATTTCTTTCCACCCGCTGATAAGGGATGAGGAGGCTTGCTACCGTTCTTCCTCACTGGCCGTAGCCTTGGCCAAGGAAACCGGAGCCCGCCTGCACATTCTGCACATCAGTACGGCACGCGAACTGGGCCTGCTGGAAGACCGTCCGCTGACTGAAAAGAAAATCACGGCGGAAGCCTGTGTGTCACACCTGATGTTCTGCGACGAGGACTATGCCCGCTTGGGAGCCCGCATCAAATGCAACCCCAGCATCAAGACGAAAGCCGACCGCGATGCCCTGAGAAAGGCACTGACTACGAACCTGATTGACGTGATTGCCACCGACCACGCCCCTCACCTGCTGTCGGAGAAACAAGGCGGTGCGCTGAAGGCGGTATCCGGCATGCCTACCCTGCAGTTCTCACTGGTGAGCATCTATGAACTGGTGCACGAAGGATTGCTTTCGATAGAACAACTGGTACAGAAAATGTGTCACGCGCCTGCCCAGCTCTTCCAAATCAGCCGGAGAGGTTTCATCCGACCGGGATACCAGGCCGACCTGGTGCTGCTGAATCCTCATAAGGAATGGACCGTCACTACCGACTGCATTGAAAGCAAGTGTGGCTGGAGCCCGATGGAAGGACGTACGTTCCACGGGAAAGTAGAGAAAACCTTTGTTAACGGAGAGGTAGTTTATGAGAATGGAAAGGTAGACAAGGCTCACCGCGGACAAGCCCTGAAATTTGAACGATAAAAGAAACCGCATGAAAACAGACATCACCACCGTCCGTTACGACATACACGACCTGGCTGAATACATCAACTGGATTTACTTCTTCCATGCGTGGGGATTCCAGCCTCGTTTCGCCACCATTGCCGACATTCATGGCTGTGATGCCTGCCGGGCCGGCTGGCTGGCTTCTTTCCCGGAAACCGACCGTGCCAAGGCTGCCGAAGCCATGCAATTGCATAAGGAAGCTGTACGCATGCTCAACCACATTGACGGAAAATACGGCGTTTATGCCATCTACCGACTTATGGAGGCCAATGCCGACGGAGACAACCTGATTTTGGAGGGGATGTCGTTCCCCTTGCTTCGCCAGCAGACCCGTGTACGTCCCGATGACCCGTTTCTTTGCCTGAGTGACTTTGTGCGCCCGCTTTCATCGGGCATCAAGGATACGGTGGGAGGATTTGCCACCACCATCGACCCGGCCATGGAAGAAGAGTTCCTGCACGACGATTACCAGGCCCTGCTCATCAAGACGCTGGGAGAACGCCTGGCAGAAGCAGCTGCCGAAAAGATACACGAAACCGTGCGCAAGGAGGTTTGGGGATATGCCAAAGACGAGCATCTCACCATGAAGCAGCTTCTAAACGAAGATTATCAGGGTATCCGTCCTGCAGTAGGCTATCCCTCCCTGCCGGATATTTCAGTCAGCTTCCTGCTCGACCGCCTCATCGACATGAAACGCATCGGCATCCGCCTCACCGAGAACGGGATGATGCAGCCGCATGCGTCGGTATGCGGACTGATGTTCGCGCATCCGGCTTCCCGCTATTTTGCCGTGGGAAAAATCGATGAAGAACAGCTCATGGATTATGCTGTCCGACGGCAAATGGAGCCCGACGTGTTACGCAAATACCTGACTGCCAACTTACAATCCTAACCCCATTTAAACCTGCCAATATGATTCTATTAAGAGTATCACTTCTGTTTCTGGCCTTGTTCCTCTTGCCCGACTGGTATATCTGCAAGACCTATCTGTCGCACTGGCACAATAAAAAATGGAAGCAGAGATTCTGGTGGCCGACCCTCGTGCTGCTCTTGATTCTGGTAGTATTCCTTATCGGGCACGACCAATTGCATGAGTATTTCGGAACGTACCTGATTGTGGCCTTGTGTGTCACCATTCCGAAGACCCTCTTCATGCTGACCAGCATCTTGCTGAGACTGCTCCAGAAACTCATCCGCCGGCCTGTTCCCCATGGGAAAATCTCCTTGATTCCAGCCGTACTCGTTTTCGGATACATCCTGTTCGGTGCCCTCAAAGGCAAGGAATATTTTCAGGTGAAAGAGGTGACTTTCTGTTCGCCCGACCTACCGGACGCTTTCGACGGATACCGCATCCTGCAGCTGTCGGACATTCATTCCGGAAGCTGGAAAGGCAACGGGGAAGCGCTTCGGAAAGCCATTGCCCTCTGCAACCAACAAAAAGCCGACCTGGCCGTATTTACCGGCGACCTGGTCAACAGCCGGGCCGACGAGCTGGTGGAATTCATGCCGATACTCTCCCAACTGAAAGCGCCCGACGGCGTGTATGCCGTGTTAGGGAACCACGATTACGGCACCTACGTGAAGTGGGAAAACGAGCATGCCCGTCTGGCCAATGTAGACAGTCTGATTGCCCGCGAGAACCGCATGGGCTGGAAAATGCTGCTGAACGATTCGCATATTATATATAAAGGTAAGGACTCACTTGCCCTGGCGGGAGTGGAAAACAGCGGAAAGCCTCCCTTCCCCGACCGGGGAGATTTGTCCAAGGCCCTGAAAGGAACCGACGGCATGTTCACGGTGCTGCTCAGCCACGACCCTACCCACTGGCGGAGAAAAGTGCTTCCGGACACATCCGTACAGCTGACCTTGTCGGGACACACCCACGACATGCAAATCAGTCTGTTCGGTTTTTCGGTCTCCCGGTTCATCTATCCGGAACACCGGGGATTGTATCTGGAAGGCAATCGTGGCTTATATGTCAACATCGGACTGGGCTATGTGCTCTTTCCCATGCGGCTGGGAGCCTGGCCGGAGATTACGGTCATTACTTTAAAGAAAGAATAATTCAACTAACCCTCAAAATAACCACATCAAATTATGAGATTCTTATACATCATTTATCAAATCTGTATCGGACTACCCATTTTTCTTGTACTAACCATTCTGACCGCACTGACCACCATGTTGGGATGCTGGCTCGGCAACGGCCATTTCTGGGGATATTATCCCGGTAAAATCTGGTCGCAGCTTACCTGTTTTCTGTTTTTGCTCCCGGTGAAGGTGGAAGGGCATCAGCATATAGACCACAAGACCTCGTACGTTTTTGTAGCCAACCACCAAGGGGCCTTCGATATTTTCCTCATCTACGGATTTCTGGGCCGGAACTTCAAGTGGATGATGAAAAAAAGTTTGCGCAACATTCCTTTTGTAGGAAAAGCTTGTGAATCGGCCGGATTCATCTTCGTCGACAAATCCAGTCCGCGAAAAGTGTACGAAACCATCAAACGGGCTGAGAAAATCTTGCAGGGAGGTACTTCGCTCGTAGTCTTTCCGGAAGGAAGAAGAACTTTCACGGGACACATGAACGAGTTCAAGAAAGGCGCTTTCCTTATCGCCGACCAGCTGCAGATGCCCGTAGTACCCATGACCATCAGCGGTTCGTTCGACGTGCTGCCCCGCACAGGCAAACTGCTCTCGTGGCATCCGCTGAAACTGACCATCCATGAACCTATTTACCCACAGGGAAAAGGACAGGAAAACCTGACCGTGCTGATGGAAGAGTCCTATCAGGCCATTGAAAAAGATTTACCGGAAAAATACAAAGGAAAGAAATAAATAAGAAAAAAGAAAAACAATCGGGTTGCAAGGGAATTTCTTTCTACCCGATTGTTTTTTTAATGAAGAGGGGCATGCGACATATTCTCACGCGCCACCGACACATACTCTTGTACCATGTAATTATTCTTGAAAGAGTCGGGAGCCCCGTCTATAATCTCTTGCATAAGCGGTGTCAAAAACGGATAAGGCAGACTGTTGCCCAGCATCAGAAAGACACCCGGACCCAGCACATTCTCATAATTGTCCTGGATGAAAGTCTTTGCCAACTGGTTCATCTCTTCCGACAGCTGGTCTCGCTTTTTCTGGATTTCCTCATGAACGGTCTGCAAGTCTTTTCCGTCCATAATCATACGGCTTTCTTCATGTTCCACCTCGTAGGCGCGATCGTCGAGCGAATTTTTCTGCATCACGAAGTCGTTGAAACAATCATTCAGTGGAGTCCCCTTAATCGTAATCCCCGCATTGTCAATCTGTATGGCAATATGTCCGGGTTCTATCACCAAAGGCATAATGCAGTCATCATCCATATACAAAGAGGCCAGTACCGTAGAATCCACTTTTCCCTGCATCTCGAATAAGCCATGAATCACTTCAGCCGAGTCAATGTTGACCAATCTATCACCCACCGGGATTTTTATGAAAAGCATCTTGCCGTCCAACATTGAAACAGATGAAGTACCTTCTATCTTATATTTCTTACTGCAAGAGGTGCAAAGCATTGCACACAACAGAAAAAAATAAAGTTTATACATGCTGAAACCTTTTAAATTTGAGCGCAAAGGTATAATCTTTCAAGGATGAGCCGAAATAAATTATCAAAATTTATACTAAGATAGTGGTTTATTACCTTTTCATTCAGCCACATGAAAATGATGTGCGTTTTTTTGCTATTTTTGTGCTCTTGAATTAACAATCATCATAATATGAAAAAAATTAAAGTACTCGCACTCGCACTTATTTGTGCCGTCTTCTCTCCGGCTAAAGCCGATGAAGGGATGTGGTTGCTCCAACTCATGCAGGAGCAGAACCTTGCCGACCGAATGAAAGCGCAAGGCTTGAAAATGGATATCGCGGCTATCTACAACCCAGACCAGATTACCTTGAAGGATGCAGTGGGAATTTTCGGACGTGGATGCACGGGCGAAATCATTTCTCCCAACGGACTGATTCTGACCAACCATCACTGTGGCTACGATGCCATCCAACAGCATAGTTCCGTGGAACATGATTACCTGACCGACGGATTCTGGGCAAAGAGCTATCAGGAAGAACTGCCGACTCCGGGATTAACCTTCAAGTTTGTGGACCGCATCGTAGATGTAACCGATAAGGTAAACGAGGACATCCAAAAAGGAAAGGTCAGCGAAACGGAATCTTTCGGAAGCAAATACCTCAAGAAACTGGCAGATGAAGGGCTGAAAAAAAGTGACCTGAAAGGGAAACCCGGTATCTCTACACTGGCTCTTCCTTTCTATGCAGGAAACAAATTCTACCTGTTCTTCATCAAGACTTACAGCGACGTCCGTATGGTAGCTGCTCCCCCTTCATCCATTGGTAAATTCGGTGGAGAAACCGACAACTGGATGTGGCCGCGTCACACCGGCGACTTCTCCATGTTCCGTATCTACGCCGACAAAGACGGAAATCCGGCTGAATACAGCAAGGACAATGTACCCTTGAAAGTCAAGAAACACCTGACGATTTCTTTAAAGGGACTGCAGGAAGGCGACTATGCCATGATTATGGGATTCCCCGGAAGCACCAGCCGCTACCTGACCGAAAGCGAGGTACGTCTGCGCATGGAAGGTACCAACATTCCACGTATCACGGTACGTGAAGCCCGCCAGAATATCCTCCGCAAGGAAATGGCTGCCAGCGACAAGGTACGTATCCAGTATGCCAGCAAATTTGCCAGCTCCAGCAACTACTGGAAAAACTCCATCGGTATGAACAAAGCCATCGTGGACAACCATGTATTGGAGACAAAGGCTGAACAGGAAGCAAAATTCGCTGCTTTTGCCAAAGAAAAACAGAATGCGGACTATGAAGCTGTGGTCGGGAAAATTAATGACTACGTAAAGCGTGTGACTCCGCTCCGCACCCAGCTGACCTATTTTACCGAAACTTTCAGAGGAGGCATTGAATTTACGCACAGTTCTAAAATGAAAGCTTTGCAGGATCTGGCTGCCGCACTGAAAAAGAATAAGAAAAAAGACATCGACACAGCCATCGCTACTCTGAAGGAAGCCTACGCCGATATCCACAACAAGGATTATGACCATGAAGTAGACCGGAAAGTAGCCAAGGTCTTGTTGCCTCTTTATGCAGAGAAGGTACCGGCTGAAGCCCTGCCCGATTTCTATCAGACCATTCAAAACACATTCAAAGGCGATTATGATGCCTACGTAGACGCTCTCTACGATAACAGTATCTTCGCTAATGAAAAGAATTTCAATGCCTTCATCGAACATCCGACCGCAGAAGCTATCCAGAAGGATTTGTCGGCTGAATACGCCAATGCCGTCAGCAAGAAATACAAAGCACTGGCCGACCAGCTGGACAAGGCGAACGGCGACATCGACCTGCTGCACAAAACGTATGTACGCGGTCTTTGCGAGATGTATGCACCGACTCCGAAAGCTCCGGATGCCAACTTCACCATCCGTCTGACTTACGGTAACGTGAAATCTTACGATCCGAAAGATGGAATCCACTACAAATACTACACCACACTGAAAGGCGTGATGGAAAAGGAAGACCCGAACAATCCGGAATTTGTGGTACCGGCCAAGCTGAAAGAACTGTACGCCACCAAGAACTACGGACGCTATGCCTTGCCGAACGGCGAAATGCCGACCTGCTTCCTGACCACCAACGACATTACCGGCGGTAACTCAGGTTCTCCGGTGATGAACAGCAACGGGGAACTGATTGGAGCCGCTTTCGACGGTAACTGGGAATCTCTTTCCGGCGACATCAACTTCGACAACAACCTCCAGCGCTGCATTGCCGTAGACATCCGCTACGTGCTGTTCATCGTGGAAAAACTGGGAGGCTGCAAGAACCTGATTGACGAAATGACCATCGTAGAATAATGAAACATAAGTTTTTACTCACTTTATTTGCCACATTCACCCTCGCCGCCCATGCGGACGAGGGAATGTGGATGCTGACCGACCTGAAGCAGCAGAATGCGGCTGTGATGCAGGACCTGGGACTGGATATCACCATCGACAAGGTGTACAGCCCGGATAATATCAGCCTGAAAGATGCAGTCGTACACTTTGGAGGAGGATGTACCGGAGAGGTCATTTCTTCCGAAGGACTGGTACTGACCAACCATCACTGTGGATACGGATATATCCAACAGCACAGCTCGGTGGAACATGACTACCTGACCGATGGCTTCTGGGCCATGACGCGAGAACAGGAACTTCCTTGCGAAGGACTGAACGTGACGTTCATCGACCGGATACTCGACGTAACGGAATACGTACAGAAACAGCTGAAGAAGTCCAAAGACCCGGACGGAACGAATTATCTTTCCCCGTCTTTCCTGGCGGGAGTGGCCGAAAAGTTTGCCAAGAAAGAACACATCCGTACCGATGCGTTTACCACATTGGAGCTGAAACCGTTCTACGGGTCCAACAAATATTATCTGTTTGTCAAAACTTCCTACAAGGACGTACGTATGGTGGGAGCTCCTCCCTCTTCCATCGGGAAATTCGGGGCAGACACCGACAACTGGATGTGGCCACGCCACTGCGGGGATTTCTCTATCTTCCGTATCTATGCCAGCAAAGACGGCAAGCCGGCCGAATACAGTGCGGATAACGTGCCTTTGAAAGTCAAGAAACACATCGCCATCAACCTGAAAGGGGTGAAAGAAGGTGACTTCACTTTCGTGATGGGATTTCCGGGACGCAACTGGCGTTACATGATCAGTGACGAAGTGGAAGAACGTATGCAGACCACCAACTTCATGCGCGACACCATCCGCGGCGTGCGCTTGCGGGTGTTGGGCGAAGAAATGGCCAAGGACGCGCACACGCGCATCCAGTATGCGGCCAAATATGCGTCATCGGCCAATTACTGGAAGAATGCCATCGGCATGAACGAAGGACTGGTACGTCTGAAGGTGCTCGACCGCAAGAAACGGGAACAGCAGCAACTGCTGGCCTTCGGCGATTCCATCGGCAACGACAGCTACCGGAAAGCCTATGAAACCATCAAGCAGATTGTGGCACAGCGCCATGAGGCAGTCTATCACCAGCAAGCTATTTACGAGGCTCTGATGTTGGGCACGGAATTCTTCAAGGTACCTGATACTGAGATGTTGAAAGCCGCACTGGAAAGCCAGAAACAGAAAGACATTGACGAAGCCGTGGCCGACCTGAGAGAAGCCGGAAAGAAGTTCTTCAACAAGGACTACAATCCGGAGGTAGACCGCAAGGTTTCCAAGCAGCTCATTGCCTTGTATGCCCGCCTGATTCCGACCACACAACGGATTGACATTTTCCAGACCATCGACAAGGACTTCCAGGGAAATACGGATGCTTTTGTAGACGCTTGCTTCACCCGGTCCATTTTCAGAAGCCCGGAAGCACTGGAAGCCTTTCTGGCACATCCGGATGCAGCCCAACTGGAGAACGACCTGATGGTAAAATATGCAGCATCTGTGCGCGACGGTTACCAGGCAACCAGCGAGGCCATGCAGGAAGAGACAAATGCCTACAATGCGGCCCACAAGACTTGGGTGGCAGGTATGCTGCAACTGAAAAAGGCACACGGACAGCCTATCTATCCGGATGCCAACTCGACCCTGCGTCTGACTTACGGCAAAATTGGTTCCTACGAACCGGCCGACGGAAAAGAATACCTGTATTATACGACCCTGAAAGGAGTTATGGAAAAGGAAGATCCGAACAATCCGGAATTTGTGGTACCGGCCAAACTGAAGGAACTGTATGAAAAGAAAGACTTCGGTCCTTACGCAATGCCCGACGGACGCATGCCGGTCTGCTTTGCCACTGCTACCGACAACACAGGCGGTAACTCAGGCTCTCCGGTCTTCAACGCTCAAGGAGAACTCATCGGTACAGGCTTCGACCGCAACTATGAAGGTTTGACCGGCGACATTGCCTACAACCCTCAGCTGCAACGGGCTGCCTGCGTGGACATCCGCTACACGCTGTTCATTATCGACAAGTTTGCGGGTGCAGGCCATCTGCTCAAGGAAATGACCATTATCCGATAATTCGATACACAAAAAAAGCCAGACTTCCCGGTCTGGCTTTTTTTGTGCTCAAGCTTGTGCGTCGCTTTCTTCTTCCAAAATCTTCTTGATTTCCGCATCGGCTTTATACAATTTGTTCTTACAGAACTTTATCAGTTTCTGGGCCTCCTGCAAGTATTCGCCCAACTGGTCAATGTCCAGTTCGTTGCTTTCAATACGGGCCACGATTTCCTCCAGGCGCTTCATGGCCTCTGAATAGGTTTCTTTCTTTGCTGCCATATCATTGTTTCATTTGATTACTTTACTTCTGAATCGCCCCTTTGCCAGACGGGTCTCCACTTCATCTCCCGGTTTCAGCAAGGAAGCATCTGTCACTGCTTTTCCATTCAGCAAGGTAAGACTATACCCTTTCTTCAACAAGACCTCCGGGGAAGCAGAAAACACCCGTTGCGTCAGCAGTTCCAGCCGATGCGTTTCGCGCTGCACCCGGTTCTGCAGGGCAGAAAGTACACCAGGCATCAGTTGCAAACGGTAATTTTCCTGCAGCAAACGCGACTGCCAGGCCGTCTTTATCCGGTTCTGGAAGCGCTCCTGCCGGAAAGTCTCCCGCTGCAAACGCATCTGCACCTGTCCGGGAATGCGCGTGACAAAACCTTCCAACCGTTGCTTTTCTTGCTGCAACAAGCGGGGAACTTCCTCATAAATAATTTCTTCGTATCCCTCCAACTCCTGTGCCGTCTGCCGCAAGTGATTAATCAGGAACTCGGCGGCAGCCGTCGGAGTCTTCACACGGGTATGGGCTATCAGGTCCAATACGGTATCGTCACGTTCATGTCCGATTCCGGTAATGATGGGAAGCGGGAACTGGGCACAGTTCGCAGCCAGCTCGTAAGTATCGAAGCCGGAAAGGTCGGAAGTGGCTCCTCCCCCTCGGATGATGACCACCACATCCCAAAGATCGCGCGTGGCATTGATACGGTCGAGAGCCTGAATGATGGACTGCTCCACCTGCTCTCCCTGCATGACCGCCTGAAAAAGACAAGGATAAAACACAAAGCCGAAGGCATTATGCTGTAACTGATTGCAGAAATCGCCATACCCCGCAGCTGTAGCCGATGAAATTACGGCAATCCGCTGGGTAAGTAGCGGCAGTTCCAGTTCTTTATTGAGTGTCAGGATACCCTCTTCGTCCAGCTGACGCAGAATTTCCTTCCGCCGACGTACCATATCGCCCAACGTATAAGTAGGGTCGATATTGACTACCGTCAACGAATAACCATACAGTTCGTGAAAATCGACACTCACCTTTACTAGCACCTTGATACCCGAAACAAACGCCTGTCCCGTTTCCCGCTCAAAATAGGCCTTCAACGGATAATATACATTGCTCCAGATAATCCCCCGTGCCTTCGCAACTAGCATATTGCCTTTTGCATCTTTCTGTACAAACTCCAGATAACAATGTCCCGAATAATTGGCACGTACATCACTAAGTTCTGCCTGTACCCAATACGTATCGGGCAGGCACGTACGAATACTTTTACGTACCAGTGAATTCAGCTCCAGCAAAGATAAAGAAGAATGTTCCATAAATCCCATAATTTCATCAATGCAAAGATACGGAAAGTTTTCCCTTATAGGGAATTTTAAGTACCTTTGCCTGATTTTTAATCGTAAAAATAGTTTCATGACACAAAAAGGAACCGCAACAGAACTGGGAAACCAGCCCATCGGCAAACTATTGATGCAATACGCCATTCCGGCCATTATTGCAATGACCGCATCGTCACTCTACAACATGGTAGACAGTATTTTTATCGGACACGGAGTAGGCGCAATGGCCATTTCCGGTCTTGCCATCACCTTCCCCCTGATGAACCTGGCTGCCGCTTTCGGCTCACTGGTAGGTGTAGGAGCTTCTACCCTCGTTTCGGTGAAACTGGGACAGAAAGATTATGATACGGCGCAACAGATTTTAGGAAATGTAGTATCTCTGAACCTGATTATCGGTATTGTCTTTACCATTATCGCACTAGCTTTTCTCGATCCGATTCTGTATTTCTTCGGTGCAAGCGAAGCTACACTGCCTTATGCACGCGACTACATGGTAACCATCCTTTTAGGAAACGTGGTTACCCACATGTATTTAGGGCTGAACTCCGTACTTCGTTCGGCAGGACATCCGCAGAAAGCCATGGTGGCCACTATCCTGACGGTGGTCATCAATACCATACTCGACCCGATATTTATTTACGGATTCGGCATGGGAATACGCGGAGCAGCCGTGGCAACTATTCTGGCACAGATCATTTCTCTCTGCTGGCTCATCAAATTGTTCTGCAATAGAAGTGAACTGCTTCATTTCCGCCGAGGCATTTACCGGTTGAAAGGTGTGCTGGTGGAAAACATTATCGGAATCGGTCTTGCTCCTTTCTTCATGAACGTAGCCTCTTGCATGATTGTCATTCTGATCAACAAGGGACTGAAACTGTACGACGGCGACCTTGCTATTGGAGCTTTCGGTATCGTCAACCGAATCACTTTCCTTTTTGTTATGATTGTCATGGGACTGAACCAAGGTATGCAGCCCATTGCCGGATATAATTTTGGCGCACAGCAATATCATCGGGTAAATCACGTCATGAAACTGACCGTCATAGCAGCTACGATTGTCACCACCAGCGGTTTTCTGGTAGGAGAACTGATGCCGGAACTTGCCGTATCGGCTTTCACGACCGACCAAACCCTGATAGATCTGTCGGCACGAGGACTGCGTATTACCGTGATGTTCTTCCCCATCATCGGATTCCAGATGGTGACATCCAACTTCTTCCAAAGTATCGGCAAGGCAAAAGTCAGTATTTTCCTTTCGCTGACGCGTCAGTTGCTTTATCTTTTGCCTTGCTTATTACTGTTCCCTAACTGGTGGGGATTGGAAGGAATTTGGATCAGTATGCCGGTATCGGATGCGCTGGCGTTT
>OHTZ01000230.1_pt1 | contig 39754 bp, 24 predicted proteins | sample 1579011 | NCBI WGS metagenome assembly OHTZ01 (sample SAMEA3879603, study PRJEB24766) | human gut metagenome | biome: human-associated habitat; feature: feces | place: USA | collected 1985/1987
TTAGTGCCTGAACTGCGGACAGATAATCAGACTCTTTAGACTCTCTCATAATAGTCGGTTTTGTGTCCAACTTTTGGGGTGCAGTTCATTTCGGACATGATGTGCGTGGAAAACGTTTTATTACGCACGTCAGCAGAGTGTTTCTAAACTTCACACTGAGGTACAAAAAGAGCCGCACGGCAAATCCGTACGGCTCTTATAGTATTTACAGAGTAAATTAGTCTGTGAGTGAGAATCTCTGGAAAGCGAGAACCTTAGCCTCTTTATCCGCTGTGTGGATATATTCGAGAACTGAAAGTTTGTTATCCCAAATGAACTCCTGATCCTCGAGAGTCTGCTCTTTGAAGAACTTCTTGAGCTTACCCTTCGCGATGTTCTCAAGCATTGCCTCAGGCTTGCCTGCCATCTTCGGATCCTCGGCGATCTGCTGCTTGTACATAGCAAGCTCCTTCTCGACAGTCTCCTTAGGGCAATCAGCCTCTGAAACAGATACAGGGTGCATTGAAGTAACCTGCATTGCCACGTTGCGGCCGATTTCGGTAGGAACCTCTTTGTTGAAGGCAACGATAGCGCCCAACTTGGAGTTGTTGTGAACGTACTCGGCGACATACGGAGCCTCGAGAGCAGCGTAGAAAGCGAGAACGTGCTTCTCACCGGTCTTACCAGTCTGAGCAGAAATCTCCTCTTCTACAGTGTAGCCATCGTTCAACTTCACAGCCTTAAGAGCCTCGATGTCAGCAGGGAAAGCTGCGATGGCAGCATCTGCGATAGAGTTGGCGAGATTCTTGAAGTCTGGAGTAGCTGATACGAAGTCTGTCTCGCAACCAAGGCACATGATGATAGCCTTGTTACCGTTGATACGGACGAGGACAGCGCCCTCGGTAGTCTCACGGTCAGCTCTCTTGGCTGCCACGAGCTTGCCTTTCTCACGGATGATCTCAACTGCCTTGTCGAAATCGCCTTCAGCCTCTGCAAGGGCTTTCTTGCAATCCATCATACCGGCACTGGTCATCTTACGTAATTTCATTACGTCAGCTGCTGTAATCTGCATAGTAAAATGAGTTTAAATTATTCTGCTTTAACTTCTTCTGCTGCAGCTGGTGCTTCAGCAGCCTCTACTGGAGCGGCCTCAACAGCCTCCTCAGCGTCTTTTGCGCCCTTACGAGGACGGAGCTTCTTGGTAGCTGGTTTCTCAGCTGCCTCGTTAGCTGCCTCTTTCTCCTTTTCGAGCTTCCTTTCGTCCAATCCCTCCTGGATGGCAACGCAAAGAGCATTGGTGATGTACTCAATTGACTTTGCGGCATCATCATTAGCCGGAATCACATAATCAATAGGGGTAGGATCGCAACATGTATCAACCATAGCGATTACCGGAATATTCAGACGGTTAGCCTCTTTAACGGCATTTGCCTCCTTCTGTATGTCCACTACGAAAAGTGCTGACGGGAGACGGCTCATATCCTTGATGGAACCGAGGTTCTTCTCAAGTTTAGCCCTCTGGCGGTCAATCTGAAGACGCTCTCTCTTGGCGAGCTTCTCATAAGTACCATCTTCCTTCATTTTGTCGATGGTATTCATCTTTTTGATTGCCTTACGGATGGTAGGGAAGTTGGTAAGCATTCCACCTGGCCATCTTTCTGATACATAAGGCATGTTGACTGAAGCGGCTTTCTCTGCGATGATTTCTTTAGCCTGCTTCTTGGTTGCAACGAAGAGAATCTTGCGGCCTGAGCGTGCAAGTTCTTTCATTACTTCTGCAGCCTCGTCAATCTTGACGATACTCTTGTGCAGGTCGATAATGTGAATCCCGTTCCTTTCAATGAAGATATAAGGAGCCATTTTAGGATTCCATTTCCTGGCAAGATGCCCGAAATGTGCACCTGCTTCGAGTAATTCTTGGAAATTTGTTCTTGGCATTTTTTCTAGTGATGTTTCTTTGTTACACTTTCCCTTCAAGCTGTAGCCATAGCTTGTCGGGCTCTTTTCATCAATCCTGAAGCAGCGGCCGTCCCCGACCGGTCTCCGGGATTTTCCGCAGTCACGGCAATCTTCAAGCAGCTTGCGCAGAATTCGCATCCTGCACCAGGTCCGAAGATTTGTAAACCTGACTGTGCATGTAAATCAATGTGTCCGTAAGATTAACGCTTACTGAACTGGAAGCGGCGACGTGCACCAGGCTGACCAGGTTTCTTCCTCTCGACTTCTCTTGCGTCACGGGTAAGGAAACCAGCGGTCTTGAGAGCAGAACGATAAGCCTCTTTATCTACTTCGCAAAGTGCGCGGGCGATACCGAGTCTCAATGCTTCTGCCTGACCTTTGATTCCACCTCCCACGAGGTTGGCCTTGATGTCAAACTGACCTGTCGTACCGGTTACTTCGAATGGCTGATTGACAATGTACTGGAGAGACTCGTCAGGGAAATATACCTGGAGTTCCTTTCCATTGATAGTCACATTACCTGTACCAGCAGCGACATAAACACGAGCCACAGCTGATTTACGTCTTCCAAGGGCGTTTACTGTTTTTTCCATTTGCTCTGTTTAAATTTCGTTCAACTTAATTTCTTTTGGTTGCTGCGCCTGGTGCGGATGCTCAGGACCTGCATAGATGAACAGGTTGTTGATGAGCTTGTCACCAAGACGAGTCTTAGGAAGCATGCCTTTGACAGCCTTCCTGACCAGTTCGGTAGGTCTTGTGCGAAGAATCTCCTTGGCTGTGGTAGTACGCTGTCCACCCGGATATCCGGTGTAACGCGTGTATACCTTGTTGGTCATCTTCTTGCCTTTGAGAGCCACCTTCTCAGCATTGATGACGATGACATTGTCACCGCAATCAACGTTAGGTGTGAAGCCGGCTTTGGTCTTGCCACGGAGGACAAGAGCAACGCGGGCCGCAAGACGGCCAAGTGCCAGATCGGTAGCATCAATGACGACCCACTCTTTGTTTACAGTTGCCTTGTTAAGGAAAACTGATTTGTAGCTTTGTGTGTCCACTGTCTTGATCTTTAATTGGTTAATAATAAAATTTGCGATCCCTACACATTATAGGGGTCGCAAAGGTAGCAATAATTTTCCAAACCGCAAAATATCGATGAAGTTTGTATTTCAATGGTCGTCTTTCGGGTCCTCCTTCGGGTCTTCCTTAGGAAGGACGATCGTGCGGAAGCGTTTCTGCCGGCGTTCCCAGCGTTCGCGGGCGAACTGCTGCATGTCCGTCGCCTGGTCATTCTCGTCAATGATTTCCAGCCCGAGAATAGTCTCAATGATGTCCTCGAGGGTGATGATTCCCTGGAAACAGCCGTATTCATCTATTATAAGGGCCATCTGCTCATGCTTCTTCAGCAATTCTTCCCAGATAAAGCCACATGAGTCCTCCTCCTTGAAGAATGATATAGGGCGTTTAAGTTCCACCAATCTCTTGTCGAACTCATCATCCGCCAGACCTTCCAAGGCATCACTCAACAATATATATCCGGTAATGTATTCCGGCGAATCGGCATAGACCGGGATTCTGGAGAAATGCAGATACGTGTCATTCTTGTAGAAATTCTTCAGTGTCATGTTCTCCTGGGCAGTCATTGCGACAATCCTCGGAGTCATCACATCGCACGCCTTCACATTGTCCAGCTTCATTATGTTCTGGATGACCTTGTTCTCGTCGGAGTCAATCACGCCTTCCTCCAGTCCGATGTTCGCCATGGCGGTCACCTCGTCCCTGCTCACGGTCGCCTCGTCGTCATCTCTGCTCAACAGACGTGTAATCAATTGAACGATAATGACAAGCGGCCACATCAGCACGGTCAGGAAAGAAATCACCGATGTCACGAATCCCATCAGGTTCTTCCAATATGACGTTCCGATGGTTTTCGGCACAATCTCCGAGAACACCAGCACGAGCAACGTGGTCGCCGCCGAAATGATTCCGAACCATGCGCTTCCGAACAATATCGTAGCCTGACGGCCAATAGCCGCCGCACCCAATGTATTGGCAATCGTATTCAATGAAAGAATTGCAGCCAGAGGCCTGTCCGGATCCGATTTGAACTTGTAGAATTTATCGGCCGGCTTGTATCCCTGTTCTTTTTTCATCGTCACGAAAGATATCGGCGTAGACATCAACACCGATTCCAGAAGCGAGCAAAGGAACGAAACGCCCAGCGTCCCCAGCATGTAAATTATAAGCAGAACCATAGGTTTTCCATAATATTCCGCAAACTTACACAAAATCCCGGAATAATTTCGTCCGCCGCCCTATAAATCTTAACGTTTAAGAATTTTATTGAGCCTCGGCGCTAGTTTGTCCAGGATGCGGGAGAAACCCACGTCAGTCGGATGAGTCCCGTCCGCCGTACCCAGACTGTCGTTTCCAAGAAAGCCTTTCGAGTCAATGAACCATATGTTCTTGTCCTTCTTCATGCGCGCACGGACCACCTCCTCCCCGGCAGCCTGTTTGGCAGCCTCGTATTCATCAGCCGCCTGGTTGAAATTCCGTTTCTCGCGCCGGATTGTCTGAATGAATATCAATGGCGTATCCGGATGGGATTCACGGATGATGTCCACGAACTTGTCGAACCGCTCACGGATTTCCTTGGCCGACGGATTGGAAAACTGGTCGAAGACAAACGCATCCGCATCAGTGTCAGCAAGTGCGTGCGCGAAACTTTCCTGCAGTTTTCCCTGCCCGCTGAAGCCCATATTGATGCAATACAGGCCATTGTCGCGCCCATAACGTGCCACATAGGTCATTCCAGCCCGGCTCGCCGCCGAACCGTGAGTGATGCTCGACCCCAGGAAGACGATCATGCGCTTGAAAGGATTCGGCAATGCCGAAATCGTGCTGTTCAGGTCAATGCCTATTTCCAGGGAATCCACCACGTCGAAAAGAGGCAGATAGAGCAGACACTCCTTCACGCCGTCCGGCATCGTGGAAAGCATCTTCCGCTCATGATGGATGCAGTCTCCTTTCATGTCAGGCGCCGCCGTGGCGGCAAACACCCAGCGTCCGTCCTTCTTTATATACAGGTCAAGACCTTTCTGTGCATTGGCACCGGTATTGGTGCCGACCACTTTCAGAGCAGAGGTCTTCCATCTGGCGGAAAGAGTCTTGCTGTCAGTGGAAAACGCAACATATACGCCCGTCGACTGGCGCGCCTTGGCAGCCAGCGACCCCGTCAGTCCATATTTTTCCGGATTCATCCTCGAAAACGGATGCCCTTCATAAGGAAGGAAGATGCCGTAGACTCCAAGACTTTCAGCATTGACAAACGCCTCTTTGTCGGAATTATTGCCGACGGAAGATGCTCCCGAGCGGATATTGTACATGTCATATCCTATCTCGCGCAGTTTCGCGACAGTCTCGTAATACGGAGTGTCGCAGATATCGGTGAACCCTACCTGAAAATTTTCTCCGTCGAAACGGCCCGTGCATGCCTGATCGGAGAACTGATGCCAGTGCGTGCCGATCAGATTCGGATGTTCCAGGGCAGAGCGGACATACCTGTAGTACATTTCAGCCCTCTCCGTCTGATTCCGGGTATAGCATAGTCCAGGATGGAACATTCCACGGTCCATGGCCCCGAAATGGAACTCCCCTATCATGACAGGCTTGTCAATTCCCTCCGGAAGTGCAAAAGTCTTCAGATCAGACCAATAGATGTTATAACTGAGGACATCGCAATATTTCGCCGCGATCCGGAGCACTTCGCTGTTGGAGCCGGAGAAACGGCAGCCGAGATAAAGCACATCCGGAGCTACCGCCTTGAACTCTCTTCGGACCACACTGAAATACGCCTCGATGAGCTGCGTATTGAAGGCCTCCAGGTCAGCATCCGCCCCTGCAGGAACCTTCTTCCTGTTCGCCAGAAATCCGTCCCATGAAGCGAAAGAAGTTCCCCAGGCAGAATTGAGCGCGTCAATGTCGGCATATTTGGACTTCAGCCATTCAGCCATGGCAATCTTCGCTTTCTGGTCTTCGGGAGCCACTGCCGTACATTTCGCAAGATGACGGCTGTCTCCCCATTTGATCTCATTGTCAACGAAAAAGCCGAGACACCACGGGTCATCCAGCTGGTTCTTCCGCGCCAGAAGCTGCGAGCGCACAGACTCCGCGAATTTATCATTGAACGGATCCATGAACTGCCACCAGAGTCCTCCAGTGCCGTCAATGACCGGAGCCGAAATCTCGATGCGGTCAGTATATGGAGTCCTGTCCATCAGGCATATGTCCTTATCGGAAGAATTGGCGATAGTATTCAGTCCCCAGCTGCGGAGACGCTTATGTGCGACATCTGCAAACTCGGACTTATAATCCTTGCCGTACTTCCTATACGCATTCGATGATGAAAAATCATAGGTTTCCTTTATGTTCCTCGCCGTGTAATACGGCTTCAGAAGCGCGTCATGAGTGTAATAGAACGTCCCGAATTCACTGTCTTCGGCAGGAAGTTCCTCGAAGAAGTGCTTGTGCCCGTCAAGCGGAGTGACTCCGGTAGATGTGGTGACACGGACCACCCCATGCGACCAGAAAAGATATCCTTCGGGATCCACCATCCACCACTTGCCGTTTACCTTGGCCACGCGGAAATGCCCGGTAGCTTCAAGTTTCGGCCCGTTTTTCCATCCGCCGTAACGGCTCCAGTCCGAAGCCCCTTTATGCCCGGCCAGATCTGCGGCCTCTTTCTCGCGTGCCGCACGCAATTCTTCATCCGAATGAATCTTGCCCGGCCAGTCCTTGTACTTGAACTGTCCGTAACGGTCTACAAACGGAAAGAATGCGGCGCTGTCCAGTTTCATCCATGGAGCCAACTGCGCCTTCATCCCGTCAACAAACCGGATATCGGAGAGAGTGAAACGGCTTCCGGCAGAAGCCTTGAATGCACATATCTTAAGCGCTTTCACCGAAGCCAGATTCACAGCATAAGAATAATGCTCATCTATCGAATACGGAGTATTGCGCATTCCTACAAGAGCCTGATACACTTCAGGATGCGGCAAATCCGCAGGAAGTTTCACCGAAATGTCGCGCGTCTCGCCGGGATACAGCATGAAATGATGATTCATCGCACCCTGGACCTGCTTGCGCACCGGAAGAGTGCCCGGGACATCCTGAAGCTGGATATACATCTGAAGACAAGAAACCTTGTTTTCATTGCACACCGTGAACTTCAACTCGGAATAAGCGGAAAGGTCCATTTCCCCTCCGAAGCGGATCCCTGAAGCCCTTGAACCGGCAACTGTCACCGTAAAGCCATTCCCGGAACCGGATATCGATACGTTTCCTACGGGAGTAACCGTACTTCCGCCAGGCATGACCTTGTCAGGGACACCCGCCGCGGCAGTCCCGAATGACAGCATTGACACTGCCAACACCGCCAGCAATTTGAAATATTTCATTTTTTCCACCTTATCTCATACATGCCGTATCCTACTTCGCGCACTTTGTCGATGGTCTCGTAATACGGAGTATCGCAGACATCCAGCAGGCCCACCTGGTAGTTTTCACCATCGAAACGCCCTGTAGTAGCCTGGTCGGCATACTGATGCCACTGGACACCGATGACACACGGATTCTGCAATGCTGTCCTGACATAATGCTCATAAGCCTCGCCTCTGGCCTCCTGCGATTCCACGTCGATAAGGCTTCCATGGAACATGCCCCGGTCCCTGGCACCGAAATGAAACTCGCCTATCATCACAGGCTTGTCGACACCTTCCGGAAGATGGAATGTCTCCAGCTCATAACGATATCTGTTGAAGCTGACTATGTCCGAATACATTGCCCCGATAGGAATGACATCCGAATTGGAAACCGAATAGCGACAGCCGAGATAAAGGAGCCCGGGAGCCACCTTGTCGAAGACCTTGCGTATCGTTCCGAAATACTTGTGCATTATCTGCCGGTTGAACTCCCGCATATCCGGAGCAGACTTTTTCGCATCCACCGCTTTTCTGTTCTTCATGAAGGAATCCCACGAAGCGAAGGATGTCCCCCAGACAGAATTCAAGGCCTCTACCTTATGATACTTTTTCTTCAGCCACCGCATCATAGCCACTTTGGCTGCCTGGGTTTCAGGCGCACGCGATGTACACTGCGCGAGATAATACTCATCACCCCATTTCAGCTCGTTGTCCACAAAGAAACCGATGCACCACGGATCACTGATCTCATGACTTCTTTCGAGAAGCTGCTGCTTTACAGACTCGCCGAATTCAGGCGTATAAGGGTCCGCGAATTTCCACGATGAGCCGCTAGTGCCCTGGATAACAGGAGCATGGACATGAATCCTGTCCACATAAGCCGTCCTGTCCATCAGACATATATCCTTATCTGAAGAATTGGAGATAGTGTTCATTCCCCAGCTCTTGAGCCTCACATGAGCCAGTTCGGCATATTTTGAACGATAGTCCGTGCCATATTTACGATAGAGGTTAGCCGATGAGAAATCATAAGTGGAGTCCACACCCCATATATCATAGTAGGATTTAAGCAGCTCGTCCTGTGTGTAATAGAACTGGTAGAACTCGCTTCCAGGCTCCGGCAGATTCTCGAAATAGAATGTTCTGTCGGGCAGGTTGTGAGAATGAAGCGGAGTCACGGCAGATGACGGATTCACCCTGACCACACCATGGGACCAGAAAAGATACCCGTCAGGATCAATGAGCCACCACTTCCCGTCTATCTTTTCCACACGGAAGCGTCCGGTGGCTTTCATCTTGGGCCCGTTCTTCCACCCGCCATAACGGCTCCAGTCAGAAGGGCCGGGATTAGCGGCCAGGTCAGCAGCCTCTTTCTCCGCTGCCAATGCCAAATCATTGTCCTCATGAATCTTACCCGGCCAGTCCTTATACTTGAACTGCCCGTAGCAGTCTATGAACGGAAAGAATTCAGATTCAGGCAGCAACGCCCATGACGCAGGCTGCTCCTGTGGCCCGGGAATGAATTCCAGATCAGACACGGTCCATTTCATTCCAGGGTAGATTTTCCTGGCATTGAGGCTGATTTCCCGGATGTCCTTCAGATCCACACGGTAAGAATAAGCATCATAAGCCGCTGAATAAGGAGTGCATGCCATACGCCAGAACATGTCATCTACTTCCGGATGAGCCAAAGGTGCAGGAAGGACCACTTCTATCGTGCGTGTCTGTCCGGGAGCGACATCATGCTTCACGATCAGCGTCCCGTGCTTCGGAGCCTTGCCTTTCTTGACGACTTTCTCATTGTTCAGGGAAAACATAAGCATCAGATAGCTCACATCGTCATGGTTGGTGACAGTGAATCTCACACGGCTATATCCGGACAAGTCCCACTTTCCATGAAATTCCATGGTCTGGCTGCCGGATTTGGACACCAAGGTCGTATCACGACCAGAAATAAGACGCAAAGGCTCCATGGCCATGCAGTCATAGTTACGGAGCCCCGGTCCGCAAATGCAGATCAGGGCCACGATACAGTAAAGGATTGAAGTTTTTCGTTTCATAAAGTTTATTTGTAATCTTCAGGATTTTCGGATTGCCATTCGTTCACGCCATCGCGTATGCGGTTACGGAATTGGAGGTAATCGTTCACATAAGTCGTGGTGCCGTCCCCGTTGCTGAAGCTGTAGTTCAATGTCATCTTCCTGTCCTGCAGGAGTTTGGCATCATTGAAAACACTAGGTTTGCCGTCAATCGGCTTATACTCGCGGGAGCCGTCAGGCGATGAAACCGTGATGTCATTGCCATTGAACGTGAGCAGCATCTCGCCCGCCTTGGTCCCGACCTTGTTCGTCTTCACGGTCTTGTCGTCAACGGTGGTCAGGACATAGGTCTTTCCATCGGCCTGAGGAAGCACGAGTTCATATTCCTCCGAACTTACGACTTCTCCAGTAGCATCATTTTTCACCACGGTCGTGCCGCCATGATACCAGTTTCCGAAGAACTTGTTTTCACATTTCACGACAATGATTTCGAAACTCTTCTCCATGACGAGCGAGTCCGCATCCGCCTTGTTCAATTTGAAGCCAAGTGCATAGTAAGGTTTGAAGGCATTGGCGTCAGCCAAAATGGCATCAGAGGCCTTTACGGTCGCGGCAGCCGTGTGGCGGCCCTTGCGGATGACCATGTCGTCCAGCCCCTCTACAGTGTAGTAATTCTCAGGAAGAGGGGTCAATGCCGTCAGTCCGGCAATTGCCTCGGTGACATACTTCTGGCTCAAGTCGCCGAACGGTGCAGCCCCGTTCAGACCGTCCATTGCAGTGAAGCTTTTCACACCGAACTGCGTGGTATATTTGGAAAGGTCCTCCGTCAGAAGGTCATTGTCAATGACGGCTTCGACAGCGCGGTCCTTGCTGTTCTTCACGATTCCGGCCAATGCCGCCGTAAAGTCGAACTTCATGCCCTCGCCCACGACGAAGGTCCTCAAATCATACTGATATGCCACATAGACTGCGTTGTAGTCGTAGTCCATAGTATAATCATCATAGCATCCGGTCAGTGCAAGAGGCATCAGACCGAGGAGCATCATCAGTTTCTTCATATACTTTTTCATTTTTCTCCAATTTAATATTTCTATTGCCAACTACAATGATTATTTCCAAGATTCCCAGCCTTCGTTCTGAACAAGGTTAGGGCATCTTCTGACATCCAGGTAAGGAAGCGGGTTCCACAATGAAGGGAAGTTCAATGTTTCCACGACGACTTTCTCATATTTCAGGTCAGGAGCCGTTCCGGTAATCTTGATGCCATGAATTTCTCCGTTGACCTCGTTGAGGTTTTTCGCCCACCTTCTCAGGTTATAGTAGCGTTCGCCTTCGAAACATGTCTCCACGCGCCACTCATTCTTCACGAGAGCCTCGAACTTGTCACCGCCGGCAGCAGCACATTCATCAAGATAAGGGTCAGCCACGGCACCCAGACCATTCACGCCGTCATTGGTCTGACGGGCGCGGAGCCATGCCAATGCCTGCTTGGCAGAGTACCCGAACTTGGAAGCGTCATCCGGCGAAGTGACCTTGCCGGCAGATTCCGCGAAGATGAGACACATCTGGGTCCAGCTGATAAGATGCACGCAACGATATCCGGCCTGAACAGGCTCATCATTGGGGTTCCATCCGTTGAACAAGAATTTCTTGATGTAATATCCTGAAGGAGAGACACCTACACCGCCAGGAGCATCCTTTCCGCCTTCCGCCGTCTCGAATGTGTACATCTTCTCGGAATTGGTATTCCTGAGGACAGAGGAACCATTGTAATAGATATTGGCATAAAAACGAGGGTCCCTGTTTTCATAAGGCTTGGCAGGGTCATATCCGCTTCTGCTGTCGGAGATAGGATAGCCGTTCGCCATAGGGAACGCGTCGACAAGTTCCTGGGTAGGACCTATCTGCGCTCCTCCGCCGAAGCCCTGCGGATAAAATGCCTTTTCCGTGCTGGCACTCTTGGTGAAATTCGACGGCCATACTACCTCTGCGGTATTGGCATCCGTCCAGAGGAACTTCTTGAGCGGATCAAATCCGTTTTCACCGAACACGGCGGTGCTTTCTTTCTCAAGTTTATGTTTCATCACCTTTGCAGCATATTTCGCGGCATTCTCATAACGGGACAGGTCGTTCTGCGGGTTGAAGGCAGGACTTGCCCAGAAAAGGTATACCATGGCGCGGAGCCCGTCGACAGCCACCTGGTCGAGAGTCTTGTAGCGTGCAGAACCGGTAACGGTCGACACGGCTTCTCCAGGGTAATCCTTATTGCTGTATGGGAGATGATGATATGCAGAGTCGCAATCCTTCAGAATCTGCTCCACACATTCATCCACAGTCGAACGGTAAACGGCGGAATTGTCCCGATTCTCGGCCTCGAACGCTTCCAGCATGAGAGGAACGCCCAGCATCTTGCCGTCGGTGCCTTTTCCTGCGAATGCGCGGAGGAGGTCGAAATAGTACCAGGCCCTCAAGCCAAATGCGCTGCCCTGGAGGCAATGACGGAACACCTTGTCATCCTCGAAGTTGAGCAGATATCTGGTTTCAAATCCCTTGTTGTCCTTCAGGAACATGTTCACATAATTGATAGCGGAATAATCGTTATTCCATTTGGCCGCGAACGGGTTGCCGCTCATCTTCGTGGCACCTCTGGTAAAGGTTCTCCAAGTAGCTGTCTCCGAACGATACAGAGCATCATCCGTAGCAGCTCCGAGACCTGCAAGATACGTAGAGTAATATATGGTCGGTATATAAGCTCCACTGTAAGCCTTGTCCACGAAACCTCTCAGGAGCTCATGATAAGAATCGAAATTCTCATCATTGTAACTTCCGTTCGGCTCGGGATCCAGAAATGAGCAACTGGCCGAAAGCATTGCGGCAGCAGCGACAGATAGTATTGAATATATATATTTCATACCGGTAGTTTATCCTTTAGAAGTTCAACTTGATTCCACCCGAGAATGATCTCATGAGAGGGTATGAAGACACACCTGCATCGATGCTCTCAGGATCGACATCCTTAATTCCCGAAACAGTAGCGAGGTTCTGTCCCTTGACAGAGAAGCGGATGCTGCGCAACGCGCCTTTCTTCAACGGCAATGTGTAGGCGATTTCCACGTCCTGCACCTTGAACCAGCCGCCGTCCCTCAACCAGAAGTCTGATGCGACGAAGTTGTTCTTGGACTGGACATAGTCAAGACGAGGATAAGCGCCGCCCAAATTGTCACGGACAAATGCGGAATAGTTCCCGTCGCCCCATCCGTTCCAGAAATACTCGTTGGTCATGGCTGTCTTATAGAAAGCGTTTCCTGTTCCTACAGCATTGATTTCCAGATTTTTCCATGCAAAGCCGAGTCTCACCGCATATCTGAGACGAGGTGAAGTGTGACCGAGGTTCACCCTATCATTCTCATCCACGAGGCCGTCATTGTTCACATCCTCATAAATGAGGTCTCCCACCTGTGCATCCACAGAATAGGCAGGAAGCGAAGTCAGCTGGGACGGGTCAGTGTACTTTCCGACACAGCGGAATCCCCAGTAAGAATCCGTAGGAGTTCCAGTTTTCTTCTGATAATCATACAGATAGTCATCATTCACAATCTTCTCATACTTGATTTCCCATGTGGAAGTGCTCACACCTGCCATCACACGGAAATCTCCGAAAGACTGGTTGTAATCAAGCGAGAAGTCGATGCCCCTGGCACTGTTCGATGTGTAATTGTCATACAGTTCCACGTCTTTGATACCGAAGACTCCCGGCACCGCCGACGAGATGTTCGCTATCGTCCCTTCAGTTCTGCGATAATAAGCATTGGCCCTGAAAGAGAGGACGCCGAGGAAGTCCCAATCGATTCCGGCATCAGCCTGGAATATCTTAGGCCATCCGAGATTCTTGTTAGGCATACGGTTCATCGTAGTAGTCTGCGCTACCCATCTCTGGTCACCGAACCACACGTTCTGGTCGGTCAGGGCACCATACCACATTCCGTTCGCGAAAGAGTAGTCGCCCTGATAGAGATACGGCTGGCCGAACAATCCGGACTGCCCGATGAGGCCTGCCTGTCCATGAATCTTGAGGTTGTCAAGCCAATTTGCGTTTTTCAGGAAATTCTCATTGGAAGCGACCCATGCAAGTCCGGCAGACGGAAGAAAGACATAACGGTGCGCCTTGTTGAACCGGAACGAGCCGGCATACTGGCCTACCAGTTCCACTATATATTTGTCCGCATAAGAATACGACGCATCGAATACGGAATATAATTGGCGCTGGTTATATGACGTGCTCTTGTTGGAAGTGTTGTTGAGGGCAAAAGTCGCACCCGCGCTCACATTATGCTTTCCGAACAATCTGTCATAAGAAAGTCTCTCATAAAATCCCAGGCCCTGGACCGTATATTGGCTCAACATGCCCTTTCCTGACGCCTTGCTGCCTTTATGAGTGGAAATGAGATCCTTTCCTGTAGTTCTTTCCCAGTAGAAGGCAAGATAATCATTGCTCTTTCCGACAGTCGTCTGGACGAAATTGGAAGTCGAGAGCCAAGTCCTTGACTTCAAGCCCTTCAGCAGCCATGACAAATCCACGTTCACCGAAGCGTTCAGGAGTCCGGTCCTCAGTCTTTCCGTACGGAATCCACCCTCCTTGAGCAGAGCGTAGTAGTTGTCCGGGAATGTTCTGGACACTCCATAGATAGTAGTTCCGAGAAGGCCCTCGTCACCCTCGGCAGAACCGCTTTCCACAGTTCCCATCGTCAGAGGGAAAGACACGGCAGGAACGATGCGGTAGGAATTCCAGTCCACTCGCGTGTACCTGTTGAAGGAAAGCAATGTGGAGAAGTCCACGCCCACCTCGATGTAACGTCCGATTTTGGCTGCAAGCCCCGTACTGATGGTGAACTTGCTGAAATCAGACTGCGAGCCGCCCTTGACAAGGTCGCCGGAATAAAGTCCGTTCAATGCGAAACTGTACTTCACGCTGTTGCCGCCGCCATAGAAGCTGACGCCCGCCCTGGAGATAGGATAGGAATTCTTGTACATCAATGACTTATAATCCACATTCGGATATTGCATGTCATACGGGTCATTCTTTCCGAATCCGCTGATGGCTTCAGGAGCAAACAGGACATCATAGCCTGAAACCGCACGTGCGTCATTGTTCATTCTGGCATAGTCCACGCCGTTAACCCATTCGGACACACGACCGGCAAAGCTGACGCCGCTTTCCATGTCCACGGTAATACGCATCGGGGTATTGTACCCTCCCTGCTTGGTGCGGATAAGAAGCGCGCCGTCAGAAGCAAGCGGTCCGTACTTGGCTCTGTCAGCCACGTCAGAAAGTACCGTTATGGACTCTATCTGGTTAGGATCCAGCAACAGTTGGCTGAACGGTATATACATGTCATTGACAATGCACATCAGATTGGAGCATCCGCGCATTTTCATTGCCAGTTTATTGGTATTCATCGTATACATCGCGTAACCCGATGCCTCGAAACCGCCTGCAAGTTCCGTGACATCCAATCCCGTGATGAGACCGGTGAGACGGTTCCTGAGGTCGCCCATCATCTTTCCGTCCAGCGAACTGCCTTTTATGGAAAGATAACTGCCCGTAGTCTGGTAATAGGTCCGCTGCTCGTTCCACGGCAATGTAATCGTGGAATCTTTCTGCCCGAAACCTGCCGCGGTCATGCAATATAATGCAGCCGCAAGCACAGGGAGTATATATTTGTTCTTATATGTTTTCATTCTCGTCGGTTTTTAGTTCCATGTCCAGTTCACGAAGTTCTTCATCTTGTATGCCTCCGTATCAGGGAATGGGAGATAGTACATATAGTCTTTCCATACTCCTTGCCTGTTGTCCGGAAGTGGACGGACCTCGTATTTTCGTCCGACAGGATATTCAGCGCTCTTGTCAATGCTCTCGATGTACATTCCGTACAATGTCTGATTCAAGAGCTGAGGCGCCGTCTTCCATCTTCTGATATCAAAGTAGTAGTGATGGCCTTCGAATGCCAGTTCCACACATCTTTCATTGCGGAGACGCTCGCGGAACACATCCTTGTCTGCTGTGTATTTGTCCGCGAAAGAGCATTGGCCCACGCGATTGCGGATGATGTTCGCAGCCTCAACAGCCGTGAGTCCGATGCTTCCGGCCTTTCCGTCAGGACCGTAAGCCTCATTCACTGCTTCCGCATAATTCAGATAGAGTTCCGCCAGCCTGACGAGAGGATCTATATGGTAATGCGAAGTCTGCTTGTTTCCGAGCTGTCCGTTCCAGTATTTCTTACTGTAATAACCGGTGTTCGAATATCCGTGGGAATCATTGTCCTTGGTTCCCCATGCGATTCCGAATGTCACCTTCGCTTTGCCTTTGAACGTATTGACCGGATAAGTCTTCTTCTTCGTGTCATAGTAGATGTGGATGACTTTCTCCGTTGCATTGGAATTCTTCTGACCGTCATGGACAATCACCAAGTCGAAACGCGGGTCCCTGTTGGCATACGGGTTCTGCGGGTTGTAATGTCCTGCCGCAATTGCAGCCTGGCGTTCAGCCTCAGTGTTGAGAGGGTCACCCTTGTCCGTTTCATAACGGTTCACGAAATTCTGTGTAGGACATGTTCCAGATGGCCTGGTTCCGGTCGTAGTAAGATTCGACTGCGGATAAGCGAAGATTCCCTGGAAATTCCTATGGTTGTCCTTCGCTTGATATTCCCATCCCCAGATAGTTTCATTGGTCGTTCTCTGGCCATAGAAGTTTTTCATATAATCAGCCTTAGGAAGCAGCGTGAATCCGGCATCCAGGGCAGCCTGGAGAGCTTCAGCGGCAGCATCTGCAGCGGCAATCCAATCTTCCTGTCCGTTCTGATTGTTCAATTCACTGGCAGCATAAAGCAATGCACGTGCCCTGATGGCTATGGCTGCTGTTCCGTTTATTCTGACAAGGTACTCGTTCGCCAAATCTTCAGGTGTGTTCCTGCGTGCGAAACCGGCTTCCTTCAGAAGCTCATATCCCTTGTACAAATCTTCGGCTGCCCTGACATATGTATCATGTGCAGAAGCTCTAGGAAGATCCCATTCCTCATCCGCTTCAAGAGGATGATCCAGATATGGCATTCCGCCGAACAGACGGCATAGGGTGAAATGTGCGAATCCCCGGATTGCATACGCCTGCCCGAGAAGGTCCTTCAACTGTGACTCAGTGGCATTCTTGCATTTGTCGATATTCCTGATAGTGATGTTGCACCTTCTTATAGCGGTGAACATCGCCCTTGCTATCGGCTTGTTGTCCGCTTTGGAAGTATCGAATGTCACCCTGCTGAGGAAGTCTTGTGTCATTGCTCCCTGCTTGATATACTGCTGGGTGAAGCCCAACAAGCCCGCATCCGACATGTCAGTGGTATTGTACCAGGAGAAAGAGTACTGCTGGAACAAGTCATAATAGAACGGGAATGCTATAAGCACACGTTCCATATTCTTTCCTCCATTGGATTCATACATCCAATGGAAGTAGCTGCTGAAATTCGAATATGTCTCGAAAACTTCCTCGTCGGAAAGACCCAATTCCGGGTCCACGTCCAGGAAATTGCAGCTGTTCATACCGCAACATGCGATGATGCAGAGGAGGCAGTATTGAATCTTGTGTTTTATCGTCTTCATAATCATCAGAATGCGAGGTTTACATTTAGTTTCAGGACTCTCATCGTCGGATAGTAGCATGTCGCAGTAGTCATACGCTGCGGATCCACGTCGATGAGATTTGTGAACGTATACAGATTGTTACATGTCAAGCCCACTGCAAGGTGCTTCACACCCAGCACCCTCTTGATGCCCGGGCCCGAGAACTTGTAGGAAAGCATGACTTCCTTCACGCTGAAATAATCAGACCGTTTCCATGTAAAATCCGGAATTGCAAGATTGTATCCCGGACTGGCAGAGGTGCCTCCTCCCCATGAGTACATTTCATCGGACAATGACAATGCAGGCACATCCGCATCCCTGTTGGTAGGAGTCCAATAATTCAGGTGGGAAGTATGGACGATGGCATCACCGCCATAGAACGGGATGATGGACGCACGCCTGTAATTAATGTATTTTCCGATGGTTCCGGTGCACAAGACCTTAAATGACAGTCCTTTGTAGGAGCATCCGAAATTGAAGGAATATATTCCTGGTGCATAAGTCGACCCCTTGAGCACATGAAGGTCCTGCTGGGAAATGGATCCGTCAGGAACATAATCCAGGAACTTATATCCGCCCGGAGCCACATTGGTCCATTCTGACGCATAAATAGGATAGCCGTGGATTTCATCAATGCTTCCGAAGAACTTGTCGTCCACAAGAGTGTTTCCCGTTCTTGCAGACTCCAGCGGAGTATTCACATATTTCTGGTATTCAGGAGCATAAGGAGCATCACCATATTGGGTTATGCGGTTTTCGCTGAGGCCGAACATTCCTCCTACATTATATGTGAAGCCGGAAGACGTCTTGTCAGTCCAATTGAATTCCACTTCGAAACCATGCTTCTTGAGCGCACCGGCATTGACAGACTTGTAATTGACACCTACGAAAGGAGTCACCACAGGAGCCATGAGCATGTCGCTTCGCTTTTCATCATACAGGTCGACATTCAATGTCAGCTTGTTGCCGAGCCAGCCCATCTCGATACCGAAATCTTGTTTGCGTGCGGTCTCCCACCTCGCAGTCTCATTCGGTGCGGCGTCTTCTATGACATAGCCCTTGTTATTTTTGGTCCAGCTGGAATAATACAGCCAGTTGGCTTTGGAAGCATCACTACCTACAACACCATTTGAATAGCGGAGCTTCATGGTACTCCACCAAGGCATAGCGTTTTTCCAGAACTTCTCCTTGGAGACGATGTATCCGACTGCACCTGAAGGGAATACTCCATATCTGTACTTCTTGGAGAACTGCTCACTGCCGGTAATACCCAAATTGGCCTCGAAAAGGTATTTGCCCTTGAAATCGTAAGTCACACGGCCTACAAACGACTGATTGCGCTTAGGGAAGCTTGCATCCGAGTTCAGCTGACGCTGGTTATACAAGGCCAATGCAGTGACATTGTGCTTTCTGGCAAATTTGCGCTTGTAATCCACTGCGGCTTCCAGATAGGTAATGAACGTGACTGCCCTGGCATTGTTGTCCTGCGTCACGGCATAAGGCTTGTTCTCCCAGACGTAGCTTGAAGCCGCCTGAGTCGCGCCCGGCACCCAGTATTCGCTGGAACCGGTATCATAAGCATCCCAGTTGATGTTCCATGTCGGGAATGCCTTGCTCACGTTTTTGGAATATCGGTCATACTTCGATGTCATGCCGAATTTGCCTCTGACAGATAGTCCCTCAGTGATGAAGTCCAGTTTCTGGATAAGGTCGATATCCGTCATCAACCTGTTGGTCATCGTCTCGCGATAATCAGGATTGGACAGATAGCTGTAAGGATTATTGTATTTCGCACCCTGGTTTCCACCTATACGGTCTTCCCGGACACCGGGATAAAGCGCGTCAGGATATTTTTCGAGCGCCCATGCAGGATAATATGCCGGATATGTGATGGTAGGAGCAAAATACATCGTGGTGAAAAAGTCAGATGTATTGGTCTGGTTCAGTTCCTTGAACATATTGCACACACCGCCTACCTTGAACGCGAAAATCGTGGTCTTCGTGATATCCCAATCAAGGTTCGCGCGATATGTTATCTTGTTGCTGCCGCAATTCGTCCCTTCATGGACTTCTTTCAGGATAGATCCCTCGTGGACATATCCCACGCTCAGATAATAGCGGACCTTGTCCGAACCGCCGGACACACTGAAATCGGCATTGGTACTGGTCGCGTACTTCTTCTGGATAAGCGAATACCAGTCGACATCCGGATACCTGAGAGGATCCGACTGGTCGGCATATTTCTGCAGGACGGCATCCGAGAACTGAGAGCCGAAAGACTGGGCATTCCTGTAGGCAATGTTCATCATGTTGGCGACAGTGACAGCATCCACATGCTCCGGAGTAAACATCGGAGTATTGATACCCTGCTGGACGTTGACAGAGAACTTCGGCTTTCCAAGGACACCGGTCTTCGTCGTCACCAGAATTACTCCGTTGGCACCTTTGGCACCGTAAACCGCTGTCGCAGAAGCATCTTTAAGGATGGAAATGCTGGCAACATCTGTCGGAGACAACGTATTCATATCACGTTCAATGCCGTCGACCATGACCAGAGGCGCGTTTCCATTCCAGCTGGAAAGGCCACGGACAAGCAATGTCGCGTCATTTTCTCCCGGGCCGCCACTCTTGGAAAAGACAAGGAGTCCCGGAACTTTTCCGGCCAGCGCATTGGTAATGCTGGTAGTTCCAGTCTTGTCCAGTTCCTCGGATTTAACCTGCGTAATGGCTCCCACGACGCTTTCCTTTCTCTGGACACCGTAACCGACAACGACTGTACCTTCCAATGCCACAGACTCTTCGACAAGAGTTACAAGCCAGTCTGTCGTCTGGGCTACCGGACGTTCTTCCGGCTTATAGCCGATGCAGGAGAATTGCACGACTGCATCGGCCGGCACAGCCAATGAGAATTCTCCATTCTGGTCCGTCATTGTACCTCCTTCCGAAGGCTTTCCTTTCACAAGTACGGCAACACCCGGTACGGGTTGGGAATTTTCATCGATAACTACTCCCCTGACTGTCACTTTCTTGGGGGTTACAGGACTCTGACCCGGTACTGATGCGGCAGCATTGCTCTCCACAGACATGGATAGAGCGGACACTCCTATCAATACGGCCAACGTAGTCTGAAACCATGGCTTCAAACTACGAAATCTAGATTGTCCAGATTTATTCATTGGTCATTATGTTTAAGTTTATTAATTTCCATGTGTTCGCTCAGCGGGCGTCACTGCATATTCACCTGGCTCCGTTCCATGATGAATATAGGGCTGTCCCACATCGGCAGGCCGGAAAGTCTGATGTTGCCGCCGCTGATTCCGCCCCTCAATATCACGGTTTTCAGTTCATGCACCTTTCCGGTAATCGGCTCCACATATACGGGGTCCTTGAGTTTCAGGCCCTTGATCGTCATACTGACATTGTCTTTCTCCAAATTGTCCGTCGGCATCTGGTCGCTGTACCAGAGCATTGCTCCGACGGCATTGCCTGCGTCATCCTTTATGCCGACGATGGAGATTTCGCGGGTGGCATTGTGCTCGACCTGAAGATCGAAAGCATGGACTTTGGTCGTCAGCAGGTTGGCCATGTGCTGCACTGCGTAGAAAGACGGGCGCTTGTAGACCACTTTCTTGAGGAGATTCATCCTTATAAGTCCGAATGACTGAAGCATGAACTCATACTGGAGGTCCACCATCGTGAAAATATTCGACATGATATCCAGACGGAAGTCATTGGCCATTCTGCGGATATCCCATTTCGCCTGCTTGTATTCGCTCCATTCGAAATAGTTCATCGCGTGCCCGAATTCAAGAATGGAAGGACAGCCGGTCTCGCCCTGGAACAGTTTCAGCTTAGGGGAATAGGATTTCATGAGGCTGTCCAGAATCATGATGTCGGAAGTAGCATTGTCCGGGTTCGGATAATACGGATGGAACGACACCAGGTCGATGAGGTCCACCTTGCCGCGCTCCTTCAGGATGTCCATGACTTTCTTCGGCCAAGCAGGAGAACATCCCGCAAGACCGAATCCCAGGATAACGGCGTTCTTGTCCACTTTACGTATCTCTTCAGCGGTAGCTATCAGCATTTCCGCATATATCTCCGGATTGTTCTTCGCGCGCAGGTTCGGTTCATTCCAGATTTCCCACATCGCGACACGGTTTCCGTAATGCTTCACAGTTTCGCGCACATACTTGCGCCATGCCTTCATGACCTCATCGGTAGTAAAGATTCCGGCTCCGAGATTACGGTCTGCGCCATACAGCGGATTTCCGTAACAGAGGCACATCCAAGGTCTTACGCCCTGTTCATTAAGCCCGTCCACGATTTCATCAAGCCACTTGAAGTCATACTTGCCTTTTTCCGGCTCGCATTTGGCCCATCCGCTCTGGATGCGGGCATATCCCACGCCCAATTCTCCCACATATTTCTTATAATTGTTAAAGTCGGCGTAATCCCTATCCAAAGTTTCGCATCCGACAGACCATCTGGAATCTCCGGAACCGTCAGCAGGCTTCACCGCCAGTTTTCCAGCTTCCGGAAGCTTAGTAGAGTAAATGTTGAAGTTTCGCCATGTGACAGAATAAGGTTTTTTCTGAGCGTACATAGTGGTCATAGCGGCCAAAATTGCCAGACATCCAATGAAGAAGCGTTTCATATTTTACGTATTTGTTAATTTTATATTACGTGTGGTGTGGTGTGGTACTCACAACTGCAAAAATAGTAATAAAAATCAAACCTACAATAGCAATTTTGAAAAAGTTATTCGACCTTTTCGCGACGGGAAAGTACGAAAATCGGCAGGTAGAAATACATGGCTATCATGGAGAACAACAGCCCGGAAATGGTGCCGACAGCGAAATCGAACCAGAATACTTCCTCCGGACCGTCCGAGAGGAACGGCAGGAGACCGAGTATGGTGGAAAGAATGGTCAAAAGAATCGGATTCACCTTGTGATTGAAGGCTTTCACATAGCAACGAAGCCTGTTCGGCCCCGCGGTCTTCTGATAAGTACGCACCAAATAGATTCCGGCATTGACGACTATGCCGCAAAGCATCACGAATGCCGCAAAGCCCCCCTGATCGAAAGTAAGTTCGGACAGTCCGAACGCCAGGAACAATCCGATAAACGACACCGGAATCATGAGAATGACGGCAAAAGGAAGTTTCAGCGACTCAAAGGACATCGCGAGCATGACATAGATTACCGCAATTATCAGCAATATCAGCCAAGCATAACGGTCCTTGTGCCGTTCGAACCAACCTCCGCCAGAGAATTCCGCCTTAAAACCGACAGGCAGGACTTCTTCATTCATATAGTCGGTCATATTACGCTTCAGCGACATCGACAGCTCACGACTTCCGATAAAATCGTAGCAGACATTGATTTCATACGACTGATTCTTCTTCCTGATATCCAGGCCAGTACGTTTCTTTACAATGCTTCCGGCGACGGAAAGCTTGGCCTTTACCGAATCTACTTCGACAGGCTCATTCAACACATGCCAGAGGTCATAGCTATCAGAATCCGACGAGCGCAACAAGACCTGAACCGGCCCGTCATCGCCAGGGATGGTACATATCCTGCTGTCGAACAACAACGTCGAGAGTTTCCTGTAATAATTATATGGATTCACTCCCGCCGACAGCATTTTCTCGAAGTCATAATCCAGGACAAACTCGGTAGAAGGCTCTCCATTACGGCCAGCACCCCAGATTTCCAATCCTTGGACGCGCTTGTAGCTGGACATCGTATCCATCAGTATTTCAGCATAACGGCACAGTTCCTTGAAGTTATATCCTTGCAGGGCTATCCTGTCCGACCTGCGCGTGGAAATTATATTGTTGTTGAAAGAGTTTTCATCAATGCCGTATACTTGCCAGTTCGCTCCACCGAAATTTATCGCCATCGACGTCACTTGTGACTTCAGGGCTGAAGCGAATGACGTATTTTCATATTCGGGTTTGAATGTGACGACAATCATAGCGTCATCATAAGAATTTATGGATGTGGTGAACATCTCGATTTCATCAAATGACGACAAATAGTTCTCCATCGAGCGCGTCACCTCATTCAACTGCTGCACAGAGCATCCTTCCGGCATTCCCGGACTGATATACAGTTTTTTACGCTCAGGTTCACGATAAAAATTGGAGCGGTCAAGCGCCCTGTAGAAGAGTCCGAAAGAAGACCCCGCATAGCGGTCAATATTATTTCTGGCTTTGACATATGGCTGCCACGACACGACAGGGCGCACTATTTTCTCATAAAAAGCGCCTCTGGTTTTCTTCGACGGAGCAGGTATCAGGAACAACGGAATACCGAAAGCCATGATCAGCGCCACCACGAAAGCCGCACGATGTCTGACACTCCAACGCAGCACCCGTTCATACGTGTGGTTCCACCGGACCACCCGACGCCTTCTCCGCATTGACAATGAATACGAAGTTCTCCTGACAGGCAGATAGTCCATGAGCGCCGGAACGAAGAAATATGCCACAGCCAATGATACGCACAAGTTGATGGATATCACCCAGATGAAATCGGTAAGGTTACCGCGTTCAGACTCAGGAAGAAGCAGAATCATTATGAGCGACGCGACCGTAGTAAGCACTGCAGCCAGAAGTTCCGGGAATGCACCCCTGTCCCTGTAATACTCATAATGCCCGGTCATCACGATGGTGGTGTCAATGACAATTCCCAATGATACCGTAATGCCTGCCAGCGTATAGATATGGACAGGAATCCCGGCAAAGCTGTAAACTGCCAATGAGATGAGCACATTCACTCCCAAGGTCAGCATCACGATGAACAGGCTCCTCCATGACCTGTTCACGAGGAACACGAACAGCAACAGTATAAGGATACACAGCCCCGTGCGGACATATATCTTGTTCAATTCGGATGTCACATATCCGGTCGCGTCATATCCTTCACTGACGGTAAACTCCGAAGGGAAGCCATCCTGCATCGACGACATCATCTCCTTTACGCCTCGTACCGCTGTCAGCATACTGGAACCGCCGGAAGTATAAACAGTCACTCCGATAGTATTCAGTCCATTGATTCTGAAATAGGTATCGGGCAATGATTCCTCATATCGCCATGTTGCGATATCCCGCAGATACACCACCCGGCCGGCTACTTTCCGGACGGGAATCGCACCGAAATCATCCCCGGAAGAAGAAGCCAGCCGAACCCCCATGACATTTCCGCCCGGAAGTTCGGTCATCCCCAGAAGCCTTTCAGAGTAATGATTCCGGAAAGCAGAAGATATGTCGGCGGCTTTCATACCGAGTGAAACAAGTTTCCCGGCATCGAAAGTAATGACCCATTGATACGGAGAAACTCCGCTGATACGGATATCCTCGACACCTTTCACGGAAGACAGCGGCGTCTGGATATGATTCTTGATGAATTTTTCGATTTCCGCCGAAGGCAACGGACTCTTCACCTGATATGATATGGCGGGCGTCTTTTTCTCCCCTCCGGCATTAAGCGATATGGAAGGATATGTAAGTCCCTCAGGAAGAGACGGATATAGATTTCTTACAGCGGAAGCGACTTCGAATCTGGCGGCCGCAATGTCCGTATTCTTTCCGAAGGTAACCGATACGCTCCCGACACCCTTGGAAGAAACAGATGTCACTTTCCTGCACCCGTCCAAACCGGCAAGAACACCTTCAATCTTGGATGTGACTTCCGACTCAAGCGACTCCGATGAAGCACCGGCAAGGCGATATGAGACCCTGATCGTATGTCCGGGATCCGACGGCTTATACTGCACATTAAGCCGCGGAATCGACACAATACCGACAGCCGCCAGAGCCACAGCAATCAGCAGCACCGAAAAAGACGATATGCCACCCCTGCCGCCGCTCATCTCTTCCTGTAAATGGAATAGTACAATGCCGGCAGAACGAACAAGCTGACCATGGTTCCCACTATCATTCCGGCGATAATCACCAAAGACATAGGATATTGCAAATCATCCCCCATATTGCCTCTTCCCAAGAACGGGACCACTGCAAGAATAGTAGTCAATGATGTCATGACAATGGCCTTCATACGCCGGCTGCACGCCTCGACCACAGCACGTTTCAATTCCATGCCGCTCCGACGCAACTGATTGATGGTATCCACTTTGAGAATCGAATCATTGATGACGATTCCGCTCACCACCACGAGTCCGATAAGCGACATCAGATTAATGGAAACACCGGCTATCCAGAGCAGCACAAGTGAGGCGAATACGTCCACCACGATTTCAGACATTATCAAAAGCGGCTGCACCAATGATTCGAACTGGGCGGCAAGAATAAGATACAGAAGAAGCACGGCGATAAAGAATACGGCAATCATCTCTCCGACAAGTTTTCCGGTAGCGAACCATGCCCCGCCATAACTTGCTTCGAAGTCATCCTTCTCTGCCAGCAGCTTATCGACACTCGCCATCGTTTCCTTCACCTTACGCGAGTCCACCTCCAAAGCCACCGGATAATAGTTCCCTTCAGCTCCCGAGACAATGTTCTTCAAGTCTTGGATATATGTCTGGCGCATAAGCCCGTAAACCGGTACCATTTTGGAACCTTTACGGATTTCCGTACGCCGGAGAATTGCCTGCAAATCCTCATTTCCATTTCCCATCACGACAGGCAAAGACCTGCCTCCCTGAACGATAGAAAACAGTTTATTCTGGTTCATCGCATTTTTCAGGACACCGGCAAGTTCCGCATACGAAACATCGTAGAGAGCCATTTTATCAGGATCCGCTATAAAAAGCATGTCCGTTTTGAGCGGAATTTCAGGAATCATCACTTCAGGAAAATGACGGCGCATCTCGGCGACAGCCTCCCCAAGCTTATCAGCACTGATCTCCGAAGAAGAAACCGGACGGAGCCTGGCAACCAGTTCCGGCCCGGTCTGTCCGAAAACCATATCGAAGATATTGCCGGAAGCTTCGAAATGATAGTCAGCCGCCGGATAACGACTTGACATATAAGATGACAATGTTTCTTTTGCTCTTGTCAATGCTTCTTCGTCAGTCGTCTTCACATACACCACGGCTTCCGACGTGCCTATCTGCCCGCTATGCCCCAGGACGAACTGCTGCTGCCCCACCATGGAAGTCACCTGACAGGCATCCTCTTTCAGCAACGACTCAAGTTCCGTCACCCTCAACGTATTCTGTTCCAGAGAGACCTGTTCATTCCAATCCAATTTGAAAAGCGTTTCCGTATAAGTTACCGGAGGCAATTGGCTTTTAGGCATATATTTGAAACACACCGCAATACCTGCCACCGACACTACCAGAATGCCCCAAGCCACAACCCTGTGCCTCATAAACCAGTTCACGCATTTGTCCTCCAGTTTTTCCATCCCGGAATGCACGGATACCCTTTCCAGAATCCTGGCCGGACGGAATTCCGGCATCTTCCTGTACCACAGCGCATAATATACCGGAATCACAGTGACGGTAACGACATAAGATGTCAACAATACGATGGTGACCGACATTGCCTGGTCATAGAACAGCGCCCCGGCAATGCCACTGACGAACACAAGCGGAATAAAGACAGCACAAGTAGTCAACACCGAACTCAGCATCGGACCGGCGACCTCTACAGTCCCTTTCACGACAGCCGTCTTCAACTCCTCGCCCCGCTGCCACCTTCCGGTGATATTGTCCACAAGAATTATCGTATTGTCCGCCATCATTCCCACTCCGAGCAGCAATCCCGCAAGAGATATTATGTTCAATGTCAAACCTGCCGCGTAAAACACAGCCATTGAAAAAATCAATGCCACAGGCATCGTGAGCGAAACAAGAGCCGGAGACCGGAAATCCCGCATGAAAAGGAATATTACTATACACGCGAGGATTATACCCGTTATTATATTCTGGAGAAGGTTGTTTATGGAATATTCGAGCAGTTCCGTCTGGTCACGAGTAATCTCGAACTTCACGGAAGGATAATCCTTCCCGAAATTTTTCATCAACTTGTTGACCGAGGCCTTCAAATCCGCCATCCTGGCTTCACTCTGTTTGATGACAGCCATACACACCGCATCCTCTCCATCAGAGCGGACAAGCCCCTGACGCGGTGCAGCCTGCCGCTTGACATCAGCAATGTCTTTCAACTGAAGGATCCTATCCCCGCTTCGGAACCAGATGTTCCGGATGTCTTCTTCCGAAGATACATCCGACACGAATTTCACATTGTACCGATACGCCCCGTCACGTATGGACAAGGTTCCGAGGCGGATATTGGCCGATTCCACAATATTCTCGAAATCAGCCTGCCCGAGCCCGAGACGGCGTAGTTTCATCTGGTCCGGAACAATCAAAATTTCATCATTGACACAACCGCTGACATCCACCATTGCGACTGATTCCAGCTGCTCCAGCCTTTTACAGATGACATCCTGCACGAAGCGGCTCAACTCGCCGAAATTTTTGTCATTTCCGCTTATGGTAGCATTGATATAGAACGCCGGAATATCGGTAGCGCTGGCTTTCAGCACCTTAGGCCTGTCAATGGCAGGGAGCGACGACATGGAACGGTCGATTTTCTCATTGACCTCAATAAACAGATATCCGATGTCCTGCCCATGTTCAAATGTCAGCTTGATGGTCCCGGAACCGTCGCGCGCATCACTTGTCATATCCGTCAACGCATTGATCTGCATCAGCTGCATGCGCAAAGGCTTGATAACGCTTTGGTCCAGTTCGCGGGAAGACATGTCCGGAGCCGAGACCTGCACGGTAATATACGGGATATCCACTTCCGGGATAAGAGAGACCGGAAGCAGCCTTATACTGACTATTCCCAAAACGATGACCACTAGCATGGCCATAGAGACCATTACCGGTCTGTCCAGCAATTTCCGGAGCATAATTCTATTTCAATGTAACAGCCGAGCCATCAGCAAGGTTAAGATTAGACGATATGATAACTTGCTCACCTTCAGAAAGTTTCGCATTCCTGTCCGCATTGGCTTCAATGACAAATGAATCACTGTTCGAATCCAGGATATTGACATAAACCCAATGCGCCTTCCCGTCAGGAGTGTATGTAAACAGTACATCCAGGTTATCCCTTATGACCACTGCACTACGTGGCACCACCAACTTTCCTGTCTCCGTTTTCTCCACGATTACTTTCACGTTCATACCATCAGCCAGAAAGCTGTTTCCCGGGATTCTGGCAGAAACTGTCACCTGTCCGTTCTTGTCCACGACAGGGTTGATGTCCGTAACCTTGCCGGTATAAGAACGGCTTTCGTCAGCGAATGGTATCACTTTGACCGTCAAGCCTTTCTGCACGAACGAATATTCCGATTCCATCACGGTAAAAACCACATCCATCCTGCTGTCATCCAACAATGTGCAGACAGCATCCGAAGAGACATTGTCATATTTTTTCAATTTCAAATCAGCGACTCTTCCTGAAAAAGGAGCTTTCAGCACAGTGCCTTCCAGATCGTACTTCGCTCGTTCAAGAGCATTGACCGACGAATTGTAACCGGACTTCATCTTAGCCATTGCAAGTACATCCTTCGGGACAGAAATGGTATCTTTGGCTTGATATCCCTGCCCTGCAAGAACATCATATAACTGAAATTCCGCTTTTTCCAATGCGATTTCCGCTGACTGGAGGGCGAGATGCAAATCAGGCCTGTCGACTCTCGCAATGACTGCCCCGGACGCGACTTTTCCGCCATTTTCGACATTGATTTCCGAAAGCGGCCCGGTTGTCCTGAATTTCAATGACGCCCGACCTGCTGCCGCCAACTTGCCGTTGGACAACACTTGCTTGGGAAAATCCGTCCGTTTCAATGTGACGACCTCCACCTTGTTGACTTCCGGAGCATATTCCAGCCTTCCGTCACGGGCTGCGGGCTTTCCGTTTTCATTGCAACCGCTCACGGCCGCTGCAACTATAAGCACTGCTAAATATCTGACTTTCATATCAATCCACAAGTTCTTCCACATTGACATCGACATCCTTTCCTGCCCGGAAGTCGTAAAGGGCATATTTCTGAAGCCTGAAATAATATGTCCAGAAATTACTTACATCATTGATATATTTCTGGAGCGCCGAATCATTCTCGGACTGGGCCGTATTCAAGTCTGTAACAGAAGCATTGCCGTTTCTGAATTTTTCCATCATGAGCCGATAACGCTCCGCCGCGATTTTCATTGCCCTTCGGGAAACGGAACATTGTCGGGCTTGGTTGTTGAACTGGCCGACGGCGGTGAATATTGTCCGACGGTAATCGTTTTCCGATTGCTGCACCTGCGCCCGCACGACAGCTTCGGCGGCCCTGGCTTTCTGCACCTTGCCCTTGCCGAGTCCCCAGTCGAAAATCGGGACGCTGAAACTGAGCCCTACGACTTCCTGGTCCAGAGGGTTCTTGTACGAACCGACGATATCCGGAGCAGTATTCGAAAGGCCGAAACGCGCATTCAACGACATGGAAATGCCGCGGCTCGCCTTCGCCTTGGCGACATTGCTCTGCGCGTTCAGGAGATTAATCTCATTGGCAATATCGAATTTGGAATTGCCCAAAGACTTTTCCATCACCATGTCATAGTCCATCATGATATCCGGCAGGTCCTCATCCAGTACGGGCTCCACCTCGACAGATTCATCGAAGCCTAGAAGCGAGTTCAATGTCATCTGAGCATCGCGGACCCGCACGGAGGTCTCGTTGATGGATATGCTGTCATTCAGCATCCTCAACTCCAACTGAAGATATTCATCCATGGTCACGCTGCCGAGTGTCAGTCTTTCTTTGGCCACGTCACGCATCTTGACCGTATTTTCGTAATTTGACAGTGCTATCTGGTGATTGGTCCCGGCTTTGATAAGATTATTGTAAGCTTCTACAGCAGAAATGGTTATCTGTTCCATCGCCTCAATATAGATGCGTTTCCCCCGCTCATATTCCTTCGGTTCAATGAGTTTGTCCCATTTGAACTGGTTATATGCAAAAAGCGGGTGTCGATACGAGATGGATACCGGCTGGGAATACCATGTAAGGTTATTCTTCAGCCCGAATTGGTCAATGCGGGAAAGATCAGTATAGGCAGTCACCGTTCCGCCGGTAAATGTCACGTTCTGGCTGATTTTCAGTCCGAGATTGTTCTGCAAGTTATTGCTGCTGGCATACTTCAACTGTCCATTGTCATAGTTCTGGAGCAGGACGAGCGAACGGTTATAGTTCATCAATGTCCCATAGAGTGTCAGCGACGGCAACCGGCTGGCCCTGAATGACCGCCAAGCCCAATATGTGGAAATGAATGCCTGCCTGGCCTCCAGCGCTTCCACCGACTGGCTTCGCGCTGTCGCAATCGCATCTTCCATGGTCATACGCATCTGCGCATGCGTCCCAGGCATCGCCGCCAGACACAGGGCCAATGCTGAAATGGTTAATTTGATTTTCTTTCCGAATAGCATAGTGTTATTTCAGTTTTATGCAGCACTCGCTGAAAGCCACGCGATTACAGCGCAATAAAGTTAATAATTTTCGCGTGAAGGGAAGGGGCAAGGCGAAAACTTATTCAGAAAGTTTCCAAAGAGTCACGTTCCCGTTCTCATCGAATCCTCGTCCATAAAAGGTCTCTTCATCTGAAGAAACTGACAAAGATCCAAGATACTGGTCATAATGGTATGACTTTATAAAATTCCCTTCCCAATCGAACTTGAATATCCACGACTGCATATCTTTGTATTTTCTGCTGGTCGTATAGTAACCACCTATGTACAGCAGGTAGAAGCCATCGGACACCATAGCATAAGATTGATAAGCATATGGCACGACCTTATTGAAGGTCACTTCATTCCCAGATACTCTATAATCAATCTTCAAGTCATCGGGACCGGTGATCTTCTTCAAAGGCTTCAATTCATAATCATACATTTCGATCTCCGGATAGTAACGGGACGCGTAAATTACTTTATTGTGCGATTTGTCCGGAAAAATAAAGCCCTGTTCAATGTTAAATGAACGTGGCTTCTTCCCGCCGCTGCGTAACAGGACCGCCTGGGAACCAATATCATTCACAAGAAATCTAGGCTCTCCATTTGATATCCCCAACTTATCATTTTCCAAATAATATGGGTTAAGCATGATCAGTCTTGAGTTGTCAAAGAACGTAACAAACGGGCTTCCTGCATTTTTACAAAACGAGACAGGCGTTCCATATGAATAGGCTTTATCAAGTATCGCCGAATCCAAATCGAACGATACAATTTGACGTTTAACGAAATCATGCAAAATTAACTTATTCTTATTCACATGAGCCATAACATTCAACATCTCTTTGGGGCCATTGCCATTTCGTACGAACCTACCTAGTAAAGACTTCGTGTATAAATCATACAACTCGAGAAACCAGCCATCACGCTTTGGTTTATTGACAACCACCAAAACAGAATCTTTATACACGAATAATTGTTTAGCAGAGATAATTTCATCAGCATCAATCACTTTCGTTGCCTCTAACGCTATTGTTCTTTCTTTAACATCAGCAGGCAAGATCTCCAATGAATCAAAACCGACAGGTTTCTGCTCCGAACACTGAACGAAGAGAGCGCATAAAAGTAACCCAAATATCAAAACACGTTTCATATACCAATATAATTTAAAACACAACTTTCTATTTTAACGATTGAAAAACATCACCAGCAAAACCGGATTCGATTCGGAATCTCCCATCCGAATTATAGACATCGAATTTATCGTCCGTTTTCTCATAACACTTTAACGAAGGCTAATCTGCATTATGAATCCGCGGTCCGGGATTCGTCATTATAATTGGTTATTGGCGTTTTAAGCCTTCCACCTTCGACACAAATATAATTATTTTTTTAACATGCACCACACCAGACCTAAATAATGCAAAAACATTTAAAGATTTTATCAAACTCTCATCAAAAATACCTACATTTACAACGTAGCGAATATTGCTATACGTCAACCACATACTTAAAGCCCCCGCATTATGAAAAAAACATTATTAACCACTCTCGTTCTACTCTGTTCATGTACGGCAAAGGATGGAACCATAATAATACCAAGCTACGAAGGAGACATCTCTGATGCTCCAGGCAAAGTAATTTGTGAACTGCATAGCCTTAATGATTTGGGAGACCTTGACTCTTTTTCGATTGTAGACGATACTTGCTTCGCTGTAGTATCAGGGCGTTCTGCCGTCACTCTGTTCAATACGGCCACAGGCGAAGAAATCCGACAAATCGGGCGTTCAGGAAGAGCCAAAAACGAGTACCTGTCTCCGACATTAGTCCGCGCCTGCAATGGAAAGATTTTCGTTTGGAGCAGCAGCTCACTTCAATTTCAAGAATATTCCAGAACCGGCGAGCATCTGAACACGTATAAATACGAGTCTGCCATCAGGGATTTCTTTCCGATAAAAGACAAACTGATAATTTATACAGCAGGTAAACGCCAAGAACATCTGATAGATATTTATGATCTTGGGACAAAGGAAATGACCAAGTCTCTTACAACAGCTTCGAAAGAGCATCAAATGCTCGCTCATTCAACATCGGTTTCACCAATGTCCATCGAAGATGATATCCTTTTATACATGCCCTACGACAAACAAACACTTTACAAGTATTTCCTGGAAGGAAGCAGCGAACCGGAATTACTTGCCGACATCAATTGCGAATCTTTCACAGTAAGAGAGATTGACAATAACACAAAAAGGAGAGATTATTTAAGAAACAATCCGATGAATGTGTCACTGATGAAAAAAGGGAATACCCTCTACTTTTTAACCAAAGAAGGGACTATAAGTAACTCCGGCAATAATAGATATTACTCGTTGTATAAAACCGACCTGTCAAAAGGGACATGCCTTGCCCATTATAAGATAGGCAGCCTTAGCCAGCCATATCTGTTCAATGTCTACAAGTCAAGCCTTTACTATATTCAGCATGAGGTATCAGACAACAATGACAGATATTATCTGAAAGAGTTGAACATATAAATCCGATATTCGCCATCATCCGCCAATACACAACCATACAAGTTTTTGTCATCGGGATTCCATGACAGGCTTCGGATTGGAAAACGCGATTGATAGCATTTCACATAATTGCCATCCCAATCAAAAACACATATATACTTGCCACTTGGGACTTCGCCTTTATGTTCGATATAATATTGTATCATATTTCCGTCATACAGAGCATAAATGTAATTATCTGAAGACGTCACCGAAATGAAATTTATCTTCGAGTCGGGGCGCATGGAGGCAATACGCTGTCCATTGTCATCAAAAGAGGATTCATCAAGCATCTTCGCATACACGACAGAATCCTTGCGGTAATCGATGATTTCATACACTCCAGTGTAATAGCAGAATTGAGCCATGCGTCCAAGACTTTCGTTGACTTGCAGATGTCCCTGCATCAGGCTTCTTCCGACATCATTGTTCATTCCGAACGAGGAATAATCACCAAACTCGCGAAGGATTTCACCTGACGACGTCTTGATGCAGTAACGCGCATTCCCTTTGGAAAGAACGCCTATAAGCGTATCGCCTACAGCGCAAACTGTACTGTATTCTTGAATGGGTACAGTTCTTACCTGAAAGCATGTGTCATTCTTGACCAGATACTCAGTCATCCTCTTTTTAAAGATATCGGAAACAGAAAAACGATCCGCGCCCGACATCGTCAACTGATTGACATTAAGGATTTCATTATCAGCACGACCTTTTCGTATGCATGAAATGACATTGGATGATATCATGTCATAAATACGCACAGGGAAATCGCCCGACGATTCAGACCAGACAATAAGATTTCCTCCAGAGCATAACATCTCCGGATTATTGATGGTATTTTCGGGAACTTCCACCCAAGAGCCGTCAGTTGAATAATTGATTTTTGAGACTTCTGCTCTATTTATCCATTGTCCAGATTGTTGACAACCAGCCAGCAAAAAGATTATAGCCAAACAATGTAACGGATGTTTCATAATTAAAAGTTATATGGTTTCAATTTCAGTCAAATATAAGCTTGCTTTTCAGAAGCATTCCTTCATTCAGCCTCCCCCTCCATAAACAATTCACCTTTCAAGTATCTGACACTCTCTACAGCGAAAACATAGCCTTTGCTCTCGGGCGTTGCTACTTTGAGATACTTTTCATACCAAGCCAGAGCTTGTTTATAATCTTTTTTCTGCTCATAACAATATGCGATAGTGGAAATAGCAGAAATGAAGTTTGGATTGTACCGATACGCTTCTTTATAACGTCCAGCCACGGTTTGACCTCCTTTTCGAAAGACTTATAAGCATCCGACTTGACGGCCGCAATGGAATACGCCAAATTCACGTCGCTGGAATCAATCTGCCAGGCAGCCAAAAGTTCCTCCTCAGCACGATAAAGCACATTAGTATGCCAACAGCATTGACCAAGATAAAAATGAATCGGATAAGAATCATTGCCAATGTCTTCCTGGCGCTGAAATACGTTTATCGCTGAATCATAATCTCCCTTACGATAATAAGAGACACCTTGTAGCAGAGCTATCAGACTGTTATCCGGGTCATCGGCAAGGAACTCCTCCGTAAGACAGATTGCCCCGTCATAATCTGCCTTGCCGATAAGAACGTTTACCGCTTTTGCGACTACCGTCTCATTATGAGGTTTGATAGCGAGCGAACGCCTATAATACAAAATAGCAGAATCCGATTGTTCCAACTGACGGAAAGAATCCCCGACAAAACTCAACACTGCGGGGATTGTATCGAGTAGAAGAGCTTCATGTCCCGCTTGAATGCTTTTAGACCACTCCTTGAGCCGTGAATACGTCTGCATCTGACGGATTTTATATAGAATATTGCCAGGAGCATTGGCTGACAGTAGAGAATATGTCGCAGCGGCACTTTCATAATCCCCTCTCTGGAAATGGCAATCCGCCAATTCAAAAAGCGCGTCCTCATCAAAAGCAGTTTGACCGACAAGCGCAGACAGTTTCTCGACCGCCTCGTCTGTCTTGAAAATACTCTTGAGATAACGAGCTTCAGACAACACTTTCTCGCGATTATCCAAAGAATCAGGCACATGAGCATTGGCACTGAAAACGCTCAACGCGGCCAAAATCAATGTAAGTACACTACGCATAAACATATACTATGACGATTCCATTACCTAAGGCTTACTCGCATCACCAGTTTTTGGTCGGCAATTCCATCACTTATAATCATTAGTGATGCGTTAACTTTCGCATCTATGTTCGAAACTTATTAACATTACACAGTTTAACAAGATTCAACTATAACCGCGATTTGAAATCAGTTTGCACTAAAGGTTTACGCTCCCTCAACTACTCATTTAAAATCAGGTTTTTTCAGAACTTACCTTATTTTATGATTCTTAATGCATCAGTACGAATGATGCAACATTAAATCGCATTATTCGCCTCAATTACAAATATAATAAAATATCAATATTTCACACACCATACCATACCTAATTTCGTAAAAACACTGTATCTTTACGAAAAAGCCGGCACATGAAACACTCCCTCTTGCTTTGTCTCACATTTGCGGCTATCATTGTCAATAGCTGCAAGACGGAGAATCAGAATAATCTGGAAACAATCTTCTGTAATACGGAACATGCTGATTCAACAATGGGACAGTATATTGAAAATGTATCCGTATTAGTTCTGGAAACTGGCGACAATGTCATACGAAACGCAGACAAAATATCGTTTCTCAACGAAAAAATCTACATTGGCGATTTCAGGTCACGAAGGATATTTGTTTTCGACATGACGGGAAAGCTGGATTTCATTGTCGACAGATCAGGAAGAGGACCGCAAGAGTATCTTGAGATTAAGACTTTCACTGTTGATGACAGCAACATCTACATACTGGACAATTATCGCAAGACTATCAATCTTTACAATTCAACAACAGGTGAATTTGTCCGAAAAATGCGGTGTCCTATAGTCGCTTGGGACATGGAAGTCCTGCACAACAAAGGATTCATCTTCGCTTTTGCCCCAATGGAGCATGGCAAGTTGAATGAAAAACAGAAAGGTTTTCGGTTGCATGTAACAGACAGCGTCCTTAACACTACACATAGTTACTATCCGTTACAGTCCGATGAATACGACATTTTGGGCTTCAAAAGATATTTCTCGGTAACAGATTCGAGCATCGTATACTCTTCATTTCTTGCAAACGGCATCACCCTGCTCAATAAGACAGATGGGCATATCGAAAAGGAAATAGACATTCACTTCCCAGTCCCCGTCCCCGAAAAGAAAAAACGGGAACGGGAGATATTGACGGGAAATTACAATTATCTTCTAGACACACCTATCATCTGTAACGACTACATGATGCTTGACGTAAATGAAGGGAATTTCTGCGAAAACTATATGTACATCCGAAAAGAGCGCAAGTGCGTTAAAAATAGAGAAGCGGAGTCCACTGAAGGTTATATTTCAAATCCATCTGCAAGTTACGACAACGCATTTGTCTCTGTAATTGCTGCGGAACATGAGTATCTTGAACTGACAAAATGCGGCCTTCTTGAATACAATCCGGAAGTCCATGATTCAATAACTAATGATAAACCTGTATTAGTGTTCTATCATATGAGGACATGGTAACAGTCAAAAAAACGACATTGAAATCTAAGGTCTACGATATATCAAGGCCAATGAATTGGAGACGGTCAAGAAGATAACCGATACTTACGATTATTTCAACTAGAAGTACTCCAATTTGCGAAATTCCATAATATATTTATTGGCCCTTTGAAAGGGCCATAAATATTTATTAAATTTGTAGATCAAAGCTTGTTTTAGAAATGCGAAAACCTGCTTGGGCAACCACTGATTAATGATTTTGAAAGGGCCAAAGAAATTATGAGAAAGACCCTAGAACAGCTCAAAGGAATGCGCGAGTCCGAAGACCGCGTTGAATTCAAAAAGGGTGAAGGCGGCAACGTTTCGTACAATGGTGCTGACAAAAAGACGGCATCAGAACGTCGGAGATGCATACTCGGATATGTTACGGCGCTTTGCAATGAGAAGGGTGGCACGATGGTCATAGGAATGCATGATTCCTATCCTCATAATGTGATAGGCACCAGACAATGCGAGAATGGGATTGGTGAATTGGAGTCCAAGATTTACAGGGATACCGGTATCAGAACCGATGTCTATGAACTCTACGAAGATAAAAAGCGTGTTCTCGTGATTGACGTTCCATCCAGGCCAAAAGGACGTGTCTTCAAGTTTGAGGATGTCCCCTTGATGAGGGTAGGTGAAGAACTGAAGCCCATGTCGGACGAGGTGTATTTGAGTATCATACAGGAACAGGAACCGGATTTTTCGGAGCAGTATTGTGAAGGAGTTTCCTTTAATGATTTGGACAAGGATGCGATTGCCATCTTGAAGGAAAAATACGCCAAGAAGCAGAAGAACCCTTCATTCCGTTCACTGGACGATTGTCAGGCCCTTTCAGATCTCAGGCTCGTATTCCAAGGCCGTGTGACCAATGCTGCGGTGATCCTCGTGGGTAAAAGGGAAGTCATAAACCGTGTTTACCCGCAGGCGAAGATTTCGCTTGAGTATCGCGCAAGCGAGTCAAACATCCATTTCGATGCCAGGGAATACTTTGATGGCCCGTATTATCTGATGATAGACAAGTTGTGGACGGCCATCAATGCAAGAAACGGCTCTATCCCTGTGCGATGTGGTATATACAAGAATTATGAGATTCCCATCTTCAATGAGGATGTCATTCGAGAGGCCTTGAACAATGCCATAGCCCATCGCTTGTATAATATTCAAGGCGAGATTGTGGTGAAGCAGTATCCGATGAAAATGGTTATAGTCAATCCAGGCGGATTCCCTCACGGCGTAACCGTCGAGAACATCCTTTATGTGCAGAGTACCCCGAGAAACAGACTTCTTGCCGACGTGCTTTCCAAGACTGGTCTAGTAGAGCGCTCCGGCCAGGGAGTTGACAATATTTTCCTTGAAACCATATCAGAAGGAAAGGCCGAACCTGACTATAGCAAGACGGATGATTTCTGCGTCACGCTGATTCTCTCCTCCAAAATTGAGGATTCCGCTTTCTCGCAGTACATCAATTCTATACAAGACTCGCTGCCGGATGATGCACGTTTAACTGTTTATGAGGTGATGACGCTTAACACCATTCGAATGACTCGAAAGCGCCAGAACTTTGACAAGAAGATAATTGCAAAGCTTCTGAAGGCTGGTTATATTGAGCAAAGAGGCAAGACAAGCGGCACATATTATATTTTGAGTAAGGATTACTACGACATGGCAGGCCGCCAGACGGAGTATTTCAAACTTACAGACTGGGATGAGAACCAAGTCCTCTCTATGGTTTCTTCTTTCCTTCAGAAAAACAAGACCGCCAAAATGGGGGATTTCGTGGAACTCTTCTCCGGCCATCTTTCGAGGAAACAGGTCAGAGGGTATATAGAAAAACTTGTAGAGGGACAAATGCTCAAGCAAGATGGTGATGGCAAGATGCGTTCATATTCTCTCAGCGAGCAGTATGAAAGCAGGATGGCTATACTTAGCCAAGCTGTCGAAATTGGCTTGAATGCGATGAACGAACGTTCAAAGGGCCAGAAATAGGGCCAGAAAATATTGGTAATCATCGTGATATGTCTATTTAATGTGCTGAAACACAATGTGTTTTAAAGGGCCAAAGAAATTAGTTAGAATAGGTGGCTTCAACTGATATGGGAGCACAAAGACAATCTATAATTGAGGTGGCCTTTTTTTTCGTGCGCCAGAAGTCGAGCTGCATGATGAACACATGGTATATGTGAAACAAGTTGTCAATATTCCACATACCCACACCACACCTACTTTCGTAAAAATAATACTGTATCCTCATGAGAAATCAATATCTTTGCAGAAGGATCTAAAACCAAAATAGATATGCTTGAGATTGGTAATGTCATTCCTGAATTTGCAGCGCAGGATCAGAATGGAAACATTGTTTCCTCTGCCGACCTTATCGGCAAAAAGACTGTGGTTTATTTCTATCCGAAGGCCAATACACCTGGTTGTACTGCGGAGGCGGGCAGCCTGAGGGATAATTATGAGAGATTTTTGGCACTCGGATATAATGTCATCGGAATAAGCAAGGACAGTGTGAAGGCACAGAAGAATTTCAGCGACAAATACGCATTGCCGTTCCCGTTGCTTTCCGATCCGGACGCATCCGTCATCAAGGCTTTCGGCGCATGGGGCGAAAAGAAGCTTTACGGGAAGACCTATGAGGGCATATTGCGTAAGACATTTATATTCAATGAGAAAGGAGAGCTTGTAGAAATCATTGAAAAAGTCAATACCAAAAATCACGCTGAGCAGATTTTGAAATAGGGACAATTCCACAGGCCTGCCGGTGAGTGATGGCGTTTTGGTGCGACTGGCCCGGAGGACCTTCTCGTGCGTAAAAACGCCAGATTTACGCACGAAAGATGAATTTTGAACTGCACCCCAAAAGTTGGACACAAAACCAACTATTATGAGAGAGTCTAAAGAGTCTGATTATCTGTCCGCAGTTCAGGCACTAA
>OHTZ01000241.1_pt1 | contig 39191 bp, 33 predicted proteins | sample 1579011 | NCBI WGS metagenome assembly OHTZ01 (sample SAMEA3879603, study PRJEB24766) | human gut metagenome | biome: human-associated habitat; feature: feces | place: USA | collected 1985/1987
ACGAACAAAGATTACCAAGTTATTTTTTAAGGATTACAAAGTAATAAGGAATCATAATGGACTGGTTAACAGGATTATTTACAAATCAAACATTTATACAGGCCATACTCGTCCTCTCGCTGATTTGCGCGATCGGACTGATATGCAGCAGAATTACGATTAAGGGCGTCTCGCTCGGAATCACATTCATTTTCTTCGCGGGAATCATTGCCGGCCATTTCGGATTGACGATAGATCCGCAGATGCTCGCATTGGCACAGAACTTCGGACTCATATTGTTCGTCTACGCCCTCGGTCTCCAGGTGGGTCCCAGCTTTTTCCCGTCATTGAAAAAAGGCGGCATAAAATTGAACCTTCTGGGTCTGGGAGTATTGGCACTTGGAGCGGTTATGGCGGTAATAGTCAGCATGTTGACTGACATTTCCCTGCCTACGTCCGTCGGTCTTCTCACGGGAGCGGCCACCAATACGCCTATGCTTGGTGCGGCACAACAGTCACTTCTGGAGGTCTACCCTGATGCCACTGCCACATCCAACGAGATGGCGATGGCTTGCGCCGTGGGATATCCGTTCGGCGTAATCGGCGTGATACTATGCGTAGTAATATTGAAACTGATATTCCACAAGCCTGGTTCCAATGCCAAAGAACAGCATGACAATCAGACATTTGTGTCAGAATTCCGCATCAGCAATCCGGCGATATACGGAAAAGCGATAAAAGACATCATGAAGGACGTGTCCATCAGGCTTGTCGTGTCCAGGGTATGGAAATTCAACGGAAACAATGAAGACGATGCCAATGACGGCACGGTAATCATACCGAACGGAGATACGATTCTGGAGAAAGGCGAGCATGTACTGGTCATGACCAAAGAAACGGAAACCGGCATTGCCGAGAAGCTTTTCGGAGAAACCGTCCACAAGGACTGGAACAAGAAAGACATTGACTGGAACCATCTTGACAGCACATTGGTATCGCGTCATGTGCTTGTCACCCAGCCACATATGAACGGAGCCAAACTTGGCGACCTGCACCTCAGAAATGCCTATGGCATCAATATCACCAGAGTGAACAGGGCGGGCATCGACATTCTCCCGTCAAGCGGACTGCATCTCCAGATAGGTGACAAGCTTACCATCGTGGGAAAGGAAGTCGCCATCGACCGGGTGGCAGAAGTGCTTGGAAACCAGGAAAAAGAACTGAGAAACCCTAACTTGTTTTCCATCTTCATCGGCCTCATTCTCGGCCTTCTGCTGGGAAGCATACCGTTCGCCATACCCGGAATGAGCATTCCGGTCAAACTCGGTATCGCAGGCGGCCCGATAATCGTAGGAATCCTCATGGGAGCCTATGGTTCACGCATGCACCTTACCACATATACTACACGAAGTGCGAACCTGATGCTCAGGCAGATGGGACTCACCATCTACCTCGCCGGACTGGGATTAAGCGCCGGCCCGGGATTCTTCGAAACGGTATTCCAGCCGGAAGGACTGCTCTGGATTCTGCTCAGTTTCCTTATGGCAATCATCCCTGTCCTGATAGTGGGATTCATCGCCACGAAATTCTGCAAGACGAGCTATGCATCAAATATCGGTATGCTCTGCGGTGCAATGGCGAACCCGATAGCGCTCAATTACGCCCTCAGTACTGTCGAGGACGATGAGCCTTCTGTAGCTTATGCAACAGTTTACCCCGTCGAGATGTTCTTGCATGTCATTACAGCTCAAATGATTATGCTGCTCTGCATCTAGAATGTCGACGGGGCGGGTATAAAGAGATCGTTGAAGTTGCGATGCTATTTCAGGAGACGTGCGCGGAGTTTGGCGAGCATGTCACGGGTCATTGACTCAAGGTCATACTCAGGCTTCCAATCCCATTCCTGACGTGCGCAAGAGTCATCCATGCTGTCAGGCCAGCTGTCAGCGATGCTCTGCTTCAGCGGATCCGGCTGATACTCCATCTCGAAACCCGGAACCTCACGGCGGATTGCCTCATAAATGGTCTCAGGAGCGAAGCTCATTGACGCGATATTGAACGCATTACGGTGAATGAGTCTTGACGGATCAGCCTCCATAAGTTTGATGGAGCCGTTGAGTGCGTCAGGCATATACATCATATCCATCAATGTGCCAGGCTTCAGAGGGCAGACGAATTTCTCGCCACGGACAGCAGCATAGTAAATATCCACTGCATAGTCGGTAGTTCCGCCGCCCGGAAGGGTAACATTGGAAATAAGGCCAGGGAAACGTACCGCACGGGTATCCACGCCATATTTGGTGAAATAGTAGTCACTGAGGAGCTCGGTGGTAACCTTGGTCACGCCGTACATCGTACGAGGACGCTGGATAGTGTCCTGAGGAGTTCCGACATGCGGGGTGCTGAGACCGAAGGAACCGATGGAACTAGGTGTGAACACTGCACATCCGTTCTCTCTGGCAACTTCGAGAACATTCCACAAACCGTCAATACCGATTTTCCATGCCAGCTTCGGCTTGGACTCGGCAACAACGGAAAGGAGAGCCGCAAGATTGTAAATCGTGTCAATGTGGTACTTCTTCACTGCGGCGGCAATCATCTCGCCATCAGTAACGTCCACCACTTCAGACGGACCTGACTCCTTGAGTTCACCCTTAGGCTCGCTTCCATGAATGTAACCTGCTACGACATGGTCATTTCCATATCTTTTACGCAATTCCATAGTGAGCTCGGAACCTATCTGTCCAGTCGCTCCAATTATGAGAATGTTCTTCATATCGGTACTTTAACTTATTGTTTTAATAAATTTGTTCACAAAAATAATTAGATTTTCATGATTTCCGAAGAAAATCATAACAAATCGTTAAAACTTTTTAATATGCTTTGATTTTATGTGATTTCTGCGTAATTTTATGACACAAATGAAACACAAAACGTTTATATATGTACGGAAAAATGAAAGAGCATCTCAGCAAGACTCTCGCTGAGATCCGCGAGGCGGGCCTTTACAAGGAGGAGCGCCTTATCGAGAGTTCCCAGTCAGCCTCCATCCAGGTAGCAGGAAAAGAGGTACTGAATTTCTGCGCCAACAACTATCTCGGACTCGCCAACGACCCGAGACTGGTCAATGCTTCAGCGGCAATGATGGCGAAACGTGGATTCGGCATGGCATCTGTACGTTTCATCTGCGGAACACAGGACATCCACAAACAGCTTGAGAATGCCATCAGCGAGTATTTCCATACGGAAGATACCATTCTTTATGCGGCCTGCTTCGATGCGAACGGCGGTGTTTTCGAACCTCTCCTGACTGATGAAGATGCCATCATTTCTGATACATTGAACCACGCATCCATCATCGACGGCGTACGTCTCTGCAAAGCCAAGAGATACCGCTATGCAAACGCTGACATGGCTGATCTTGAGCGTTGTCTTCAGGAGGCCCAGGCACAGAGATTCAGAATCATTGTAACTGACGGCGTATTCTCCATGGACGGCAACGTGGCTCCTGTCGACAAGATCTGCGAACTGGCAGAGAAATATGATGCCCTCGTGATGGTAGACGAATCACATTCAGCCGGTGTCGTAGGTGCTACAGGCCACGGAGTAAGCGAACTCACCAACACATACGGAAAGGTTGACATCTATACCGGAACGTTAGGAAAGGCATTCGGCGGAGCAATGGGCGGATTCACCACAGGCCGCAAGGAGATCATCGACCTCCTCAGACAGAGAAGCCGTCCTTACCTGTTCTCCAACTCATTGGCACCATGTATCATAGGCGCCAGCCTCGAAGTGTTCCGCATCCTGAAGGAAAGCAATGAACTTCACGACAAGCTTGTAGAGAACGTCAACTACTTCAGGGACAAGATGATGGCTGCCGGATTCGACATCAAGCCTACGCAGAGTGCAATCTGCGCCGTGATGCTCTATGACGCCAAGCTTTCACAGGTTTTCGCTGCGAAGATGCAGGAGGAAGGCATCTATGTAACAGGTTTCTACTACCCTGTCGTACCTAAGGATCAGGCAAGAATCCGTGTACAGATTTCAGCTGCACATGAAAAGAGCCAGCTCGACAAGTGTATCGCCGCATTCATCAAGGTAGGCAAAGAACTCGGCGTACTCAAATAGCCGATACCGAACATACATTCATACGGGAACTGTCCAAAACCATGGGCGGTTCCCTTTTCTTTTGGATATTTTTTGTATATTTGATGTAGTCTGAAGGTATTTAATTGACTACAAATAGATTAAAAGAAACTCGCATGAGAATAGGCAACGGATAAGAAATTGGTAAAGTGCTTTGATACACTATATTTCTCATGCTGTCAAACAACTCTTATTTGTTTGCAAATATAATATTATTGCAGGTAAAAATCAAAAATAACGAGGTTTATTTTCATTTTTGCCTGCTGATATTTGTTCCGGATTGTCGGATGCGATATATTTGTAATTAGGATTCGTACCGTGTTCCAAGCGGTTCATAAGTAACGACTTGCGGAGCTTTGGCAACAAGGGGATGCGGCTCCGTTTTATAGAAATGACTTATGCAAACCGACTTATCCATTTACAACAGTCTTCGCCCTTCCTTTATAGAAGGCGTTCACGCCGTGAAGTTCAATGCTTTGTCGGCGGTCATATCGCGTTACCGGGATTATGCCCGCAGTTCCGAACAAATAAAAGCGTACTCGGGAGATTCTCTTCTGATGCGGGACATTGCCTCCTTGCTTGACGAAGCACCCGTCCCATAACGGGGGAATACCAGGATTTCACCCCGTTCCTGCTTCTTCTGATGCTTTCGGAGGAGTTTCATGCCGTCCATTACGTCGAGCGTCTTGTAACGTGGTATTTCGGCTACTGTTGTGTCGATGAACTGCGGACGGTCTGCACCATTCTGTTCCAGTGTTCCTACCCGCATCACGACACGCTGCGGCTGCGGTTTAAGAATTACCTGCGTGAAGCCCGTAAGACATTGGGTATGCCCGTTGAATGTAACGCTGCTGTCATGCTGAAAATGCTCGACGCCTCTTATGAACATCTCACTCCCGCCGATGTCGGGGAGTTCGAGGAGCTGTTGCACCTGGGGGACGATTACGAGTTCATCTCCCGTGTCAAATCGAATTATCTTGCCTCGGATAACGTCACGGAACTCGCCGGGGTTTGCGGGTATTCCAGCACGATTACCTTCCGCCGGCGTTTCCAGCGGGTTTTCGGCTGCTCGGCCTCCTCGTGGTTACGTCAGCGCCGTATCGAACGTATCGGGGAGTTGCTGCGGACGACACACTACACGTTGCAGGAAATAGCCTACATGTGCGGTTTCTCCGCCCAATCCCACTTTACGGACTTTTGCAAGCGGAATATGGGGAGCAATCCCACTTCCATCCGCCAGGAAGGCCGGATCTGACATTAAAATCGGCCTCGTGATAAAAAAACGAAGAGAAAGATAAAAATCGTAATCCGCCGGTTTTTCGATTCGCTAACTTTATACGCGAAAGTAACAAGACGGATTATGATTGCATTTATAGAAAAATTAAACAGCGAAGTCCTGCGGAGTATCGAACGTATCGAATCGCGGGATACCGACGTGTTGAAAAAGTCGCTTGAAGCGTCACGTGTCCTGGGAGAAGCGTTCGACCGTTTGAAACAATATATCATCGGCTACCGTTTTCAAAACGATGACGAGGAAATAAAGTTCTTCAAAGAAATCAAACCCCGTCTTTTTTGCCGTCTGATCTATTACCGCAAGCTCTACAATATCGAGATGAACCGTCCGGTAGGAAGTATCGAGGCACAACGGGAGTACCTGGACGCCCATGTTCGGGCCATCAACGCGTACACGCAGAAACGCCTTGACTTTATCCGCTATTTCCGCAGCGGCGCTACACACCTGGACAGCCTCTATTTCCTGCGCGGGCAGACCGACACGGAGCAATACCTGGAAACCTTCTACTATGAACTCGACCCGCAGTTTTCGACAAACGCGGATTTCAAGGTGGCGAAAATCCTGGCCAACGATATGTTGTCGGTTTATCTTATGGGCGAATTGGAATCACTGGAGAGCACGAACCTCCGGAACATGGTTCTGCCATTGTCTGACGTGCGTCCGACATGGCAGGACTCGAAGACGGATCTGACGGAACTTATTTACCTGCTCGACAGTAAAGGCTGTTTCGGCAATGTGCCACTCACGCAACTTGCCAGCTACATTTCCAACGCTTTCAACGTACACCTCGACATGAACCTTTCGAGGACATTCTGCGATATGAAAATCCGAAACAACCCGACACCGTGGCTTGACAAGGCGAAAGAGGCCCTGCTTAAACGTATGCAGACGTGGAAGCGAAACAAGAAAAACGGCAATTCCGAGTAGAATATGAACCGGTAAAGCACTCTATTCCTTATAGAAACACTGATAATCAGCGTTGTATATAACAAAAGAACCGAGGTCGGTTTTCCCCCGTAACTCTCGAAAGGAACTTTCCCGAACGCCCGTATTTGCACCCGTATAAGGAGCCGATACGGGTGTTCCGTTGTAGCCCCGTCCGGATTAGAACACCGTTAAGCGTTGAATCACAGTATTCTATCGCATTTCTGCCCATAAAAATACCGAGTACGGGCCGCGGATTTCGGTAAAAAACACTGCCTTCTTCACCGCATGAACCGTTGAGAATCAGTTCACTGCAAATTATCAAAAAAAAGTCGTACCGACCTCGTTTTAAGCTGTCCATATAAGCCCGACCTTTGTAACAGACTAAAAAACAAAGGAGTATGAAAATCATAGTGATCGGTTCGCGAGCCTATAACGAGCTTGTCGGGCGTATAGAGAAAATAGAGGCTGCAATCGCCTCTCTCCCTGAAAAGGGGCGTGCATGGAATAAGGAGTATATAAACGACGAATGGATGGACGGCGAGCAGGTCTGCCGTTACCTGGGTATCAGCGGGCGTACCCTTCAACGCCTCCGCTCGGATCACGTGATCACCTATTCGGCCATCAACCGGAAGCTGTATTATTCCCTCACGGAAATCCGCCGTGTGCTGAAGGAGCGTTCCGTGCGGCGCAAGAACCAACCAAAGGAGTAGGCCATGTTTCTGGACAAGGAATATTTCGACGGATGGATGCAGCGGCTCTCGGAACGGCTGGAACGTATCGAGAAGCTGTGCGCGGGGGACGTGGAGCAACCGCTTTCCATCCTGCCTGACGGGGAGCGTCTTCTGGACAATTACGACCTGTGCCGTATGCTCAATATCAGCAAGCGCACACTCCAGCGTTACCGCACCTCGGGAGAGCTGCCTTACGAGATGATCTATCACAAGACCTTCTACCGGGAATCGGACGTCCTGCGGTTCATCGAGCGTAACTTCAGTAATTTCCGCAAGCTGAAAAAGGATCGTCCTGCCGGTTCCGGTTAGGCCCTGTCCCGAGAGTCCGGCGTCATGGAAAAACGCGGAGATACATGGAATAAGGCACGACAAGGCGGTACAACCGCTCGATATTTGCCGTAAAATCAGTATGTTTGCTGAATGAAGCCTATATAATAATGAAGCAATGAAAGAAACTGATAAAATATATCCTGCCGACAAAGGGGAGGAAGAGCTGCTGCATAATGTGCGCCATATCTTGCAGGAAGCGCGCGCGAAGGTGATACATCATGTCAATTCGACCCTCGTGAGGGCTTACTGGCAGGTAGGGAAATACATAGTGGAGTACGAGCAGCAGGGAACCGACCGTGCCGGATATGGCAAGGCTGTCATCAACACCCTTTCCAGGCGGCTCGTGGCGGAGTTCGGAAACGGGTTCACGGCCACCAACCTGCGGTACATGAGGCAGTTTTACCAGTGCTACCCGAAATATCACACGCTGTGTGATAAATTGAGCTGGTCGCATTGCCGCACGCTTCTCAAGGTGTCGGGCGATGCCGCCCGTGATTTTTACCTGCACGAGTGCGTCAAGGAAAACTGGAGTGTCCGGCAGCTCGACCGCCAAATCAACACGCTTTTCTATGACCGCCTGCTGGCCAGCCGAGACAAGAAAGCTGTGAAAGAGGAGATTTCCCGTACCGAACCCGGACGTGTCGAACCCAAAGAGATCATCCGCGACCCGTATATCCTGGAGTTTCTCGGTATCCCGCAGGGAGAGCATTTTCTGGAAACCGATCTGGAGCAACTGCTCATCAGCCGCTTGCAGCGCTTGATGCTCGAACTCGGGAAAGGCTTCGCCTTCGTCGCGCGACAGAAGCGTATCTCCTTCGATGACAAGCATTTCTACATCGACCTGGTCTTTTACAATTACCTGGCCCGTTGTTTCGTTTTAATAGACCTTAAATCCGGGGAGCTGACCCATCAGGATTTGGGGCAGATGCAGATGTATGTCAATTACTACACCCGTGAGTTGATGAATCCCGGGGATAACCCTCCGGTGGGTATCGTCCTCTGCGCGGAGAAAAACGACGCGGTCGTCCGTTATACGCTGCCCGAAGATGAAAAGCAGGTCTTCGCCGCCCAGTACATGACCTATCTTCCCACGCAGGAGGAGCTGCAAACACTCTTGCAGGAAGTGTGACGACAACGCTCACGGACATATGAAAAAAGCCGATGGAAATCTGTACTTCCGTCGGCTTTTCGTTTACATCTTGATCCCTTTCTTCGCAGGGCCGTTCTCCGGCGGGCTGCCCACGCCCGCGATCACGATGCGCCCCCCGGAGGCGTCGGCAATCTGCCGCAGCCGGGAAGGAATACGGGCCGCCGTGTTGTCTTCCTTCGGGAGCTCTTCCGCCGTGTCATGCCGTTCCCGGCACACGTCGTTATCCTCCTCCGCCTCCTTTCCCTCGCTCTCTTCTATCGGTTTGAGGCTTTGCTGTATCCTGCGGTCTATTTCCGTCAGGTCAGCTTTTAGGGCCGTCAGTTCGGGCTCCTTGCGCCAGGAACTTTCCACCACTTCCCGCAGGACGGGAATATCTTTCTCCAGTTCCTCATTCTTTTTCCGGAATTTCTCCAGTGTCGGCTCGATGGTCGCGAGCGCGTGGATGAAGTTCATCGCCGCCAGTCGCGGGTCGGAGGCGATATTCCCGTAGTTATACTGGTATAGATAATCCCCTTCACCCCGGACATAAAAACGGTTCTGCACCAGGTCGAGCCCGTCTTTCCCGGTCGTTTCGCTCTGGACGAGCAGCTCGAACCCGTAGAGGCTCCCGATGGGTTCGAGCCTGTCGAGCGTGCGTGCCGTTTCGGCGATATGGTTGAGCTGTTTCCCGATGAGCTTGGGGTCGGAGGTTTCCAGCCCGTTCAGTTTCACGGGATTGCGGTACGAGCCGTCCTCGTTGAACTCGACGCGGGCCTTGAAGTGTTCCAGATCCTTGCCGATACGCCGTATCAGGTCGTTGTTCTTCTCTATCTTCTCCGTGATCTGCTCCAGCTTGTAGCGGCTCGATGATTTGCCGCGCACGAATGCCTGGCGTTCGCTTTCGAGCGTGGCAATCTTCTTCTCCAGGCGGGCTTTGTCCAGCAGGTCTGTATTTCCCGAGAGGACGGCGACATACTCGGAAAAATTCATGCCGCTCTTTTCGTCGATGGCCCCCTCGTCGATGGTACGGCTTCCCATGTTGTTGGTCTTGAGCTGGCGGATGAACAGTTGCTTGTTGTGCAACAGCCCGAACTTGTAGGCGTCGAGCGACTTCTCGACGGCGTATAATATCACGTCCACCTTGTTGTCGGCATGGAGTTTGGCGATCTCGTTCCCGGTGCGTATTCCCCGCCCGTCGCGCTGCTCCAGGTCGCTGGGACGCCAGGGGCAGTCCAGGTGGTGTATCGCCACGCAGCGTTTCTGCGCGTTCACTCCCGTCCCGAGCATCTCGGTCGATCCGAAGAGTACGCGGATTTTTCCGGTGTTCATACCGGCGATCATCTCCTTGCGCGCTTTTTCCGAGGTCGCCTCCTGGATGAACCGCACCTCGCTTTGGGGTATGCCGTAATCCTCCGCGAGTTTACGCCGTATCTCGGAATAGACGTTCCACCCCGCTCCGGGTTTGTAGGTTCCCAGGTCGGAGAATACGAACTGCGTACCTTTGTACGCCTCGAAACGGCGGTAGTAACCGGCAATCATACGGGCGCAGTGGCTCGCCTTGTTGTCCACGTGGTCGCTGTATAGTTCGGGGTCTATCATACGCATATCGAGCGACATCTTGCGGGCGTAGTCTGTGGCAATGAGCATTTTCGCCTTTTCCTCCCGCTCCGAGAGCGGCAGGCGGCCCAGGAGCGTGGCATCGCCCGATTTGGCGAACTGCACCAGTCGTTCTATGAACTCCGTCTGCTGGGGTGTCGGCGGGATATTGTGCAATATCTCGTTCTTTTGCGGTCGGTCGATCCCTATATCCTCCGCCGAGCGGTAATCTGTAATCTCGGAGTAGAACATGGCCAGTTCGGGAACCTTGATGAAATATCGGAACCGTTCTTTCTGCACGACCTCGTTGGTCACGGAAAACTCGTAGTCGATGGTTTTCTTGGCAAATATGGCCGCCCAGGCATCGAAGGTGCGGATATTCTGACGCTCCAGCTCCTTCGGGCGCAGGTACTTGAAAAGCAGGTACAGTTCCGTGAGCGAGTTGGAGATGGTCGTTCCCGAGAGGAACGTCGCCCCCAGGTCGCGGCCCGTGCGCTGCTGTATGGTACGCAGCGCGAAAAGCATGTTGAGCGCCCGCTGCGACCCCTCGGGATTTCCGAGGCCCGCCACCCGGTCATGCCGGGTCGTGAAAGTCAGGTTCTTGAATTTATGGCTCTCGTCCACGTAGAGGTGGTCGATACCCATGAGGCGGAAGTCCACGGCGTCGTCCTTGCGTGTTTCCAGCGCGTGCGCCACCTTCTGCAACTTGGCTTCCAGGTTGGCCTTGCGTTTCTGACACCCTTTCATCATGGCGCGGGAAACGTCCCTGCCTTGTGCTTTGAGCACTTCGAGGTTCTCCTCCACACAGTCCAGCTCGGCCTGCAATATCTCCTGCTGTATCTCCGGAGACTGGGGTATCATGCCGAACTGTTCGTGCGAGAGGATCACGGCGTCCCAGTCGTTGTTGCGTATCTCCCGGAAGATGCGCTCACGCTTCCGGGGCGTGAAATCCTCCTTGCCCGGGTAGAGGACTTTGGCCATCGGGTAAGCGGTACAGAACGTCCGGGCTATTTCATGGATGTTGGCTTTCAGCCCGATAATCATGGGTTTATTGGCCAGCCCGAGGCGTTTCTTCTCGTAGGCCCCGCAGCACATGATGAGGGTCTTTCCGCCGCCCACCTCGTGGTCGATTATCCCGCCGCCGAGCAGTTTGTCCATCCATATCGCGTCCTTCTGGCTGTCATACAGATTGTCTATTCCCAGCCCCTTGAGGTCGAGGTCGGGGAATTCCTGGTGCGTCCCGTCGTACTTCGGGCGCACGTAACAGTTGAAAGTACGGTTATAGAGGTCTGTCAGGCGGTCTTTGAAGTCGGACGACTGCTCGCGCAGCCATTCGGGGAAAGCACCCCGGATCTCGTCTATCTTGCTGTTGGCGAGCTGTATGGCCTCCCCGTCACGCACTTTGACCTCCCGCCGTTCGCCGTCCACCCATTTGAGGACGGTCTTGGTGATGTCGGGCGAAGTGTTTTGCAGGGCGTGTTTCAAAAGGTGCAGGCCGTTGTACTTACGGGTCTGCGCGCTGACGGCATACTGCTCCGTGATCTTCACGTTCGTCGCTTCCGCCTTCACGCCGTACTCGTCCAGGTTGGAGGCGAAGGTGATCTTCACCTCCGTATCGAAGAGCGAGGAGGCGAAACGCTCGTAAACACCTTTTGGAATCCACCGTTCGCCCAGGTTGAAGTCCAGGTCGTCGAAAGCGATGGGTTTGGGCGTCGCCTCGCGCAGAGCCTCCAGCGATTCCCGGGCCGGGGCGTGGTCGGGATTCTCCCGCAGGAACGCCTCGATCCGTTCGGCTTTCCCGATGACATTGCCGGCGATGAACTTGTCGGCAACCTCGTAGCCGTCCGTTTCCGGGTTGTAATAGATACGTCCTTTCAGTTCCCCGAGTATTCCCTCCACGGTAGTTCCCGTGAGCGAGGCCATGTAGTGCGGTTCCACCCGGCCGTACTTGTTCAGGCTGGCCACAAGGGCCTCCGAAGCGTCGTCGGCGTGCGTGATCTCATCGGGATTGAAGGCCACGGGACGCTCGAAGATGTCGGCTTTGCGTGCCTTGCCGTCGATGTAACGCTCCAGCGATAGAATCTCCGTCCCCCGCGCGTCCATCTTGATCAGGTCGAGGTTGCGTTTGTCATTGAGCCGTCCGAAGCGTTCGGTGAAATTGTCGTAAAGCCGGTTGAGCATCTCCCGCAGGGCGGGGTTCGCCGTCAGCGTTTCCGCCTCGTTGTTATAAAGGTGGTAATAGGCATCGCGTATCTCGATATACATGGAGGCTTTCGTCCGTTGTGCAGGCGTGAGTTCCAGCGGGTGGAACATGGGTTGCAGGGATTCAATCCCCCGCAGGTAGCCGACCCGGTTTTGTCCGTCCGTGACGAGTGTCCCTTCGCGGAAATAGGGGGCGACCTCACCCTCGAACGGGCGGGGTTTCATATCCGCCTCCCGTATCTGCGGCATTTCTTTACCGGGTTCTTCCTCCTCCGGATTGTCCGGCGTGTCGAACAGGCTGCCCGTTCTCGGCGTACCGGCGGCTTGTTTCCGTCTGTCTTTCGGGGCTTCCGTCGGGGGGCGTACCGCCTGCCGTTCCCGCTGTTCCGGGGTTTCCTGCTGCCGGGCGTTTTGCCGGCGCAATTCCGCCCTCCGTTCCGGGGTAAGCGACATCATCATCTCGTAAAAGCCGTTGATCGGCGGGTTGTCCTCCCAGTTCAGGGAGGCATACAAGTCTTCGGGATCACGCTCCGGTGGCGTCGTTTTCGGCATTTCGCTCTTCTGTTCCTCCGGAGAGGAGGCCGGGGCGAATAACGAGGGTTGCCGGGGCGTCTTCCGCTTTGCTCCCCGGCGGCTGTTCCTTTTCTTGGATATACCGAGTTCTGCCTGCCGCCGCTCCTCGGCGCTGAAGCCGAACAGATCGTAGAGCGTCAGCAACGGTTCCTGCTGCACGTTTACCGGTTCGGCAGCTTGGGTGGCAGGTACGGGAGCCGCCGTTTCCACCGTGTCGAAAAGCGACCCGGCGAAGCCCTCCTGCGGTTTCGGTTCCGTTGTTCCGCCCACGTGCTGCACGGGAGTATCTGCCATGCCGAAATCTTCGGGTTTCGGCGGGTGCTGCTCCCACAAGCGATTCTCCCGCTCTTTCGACCAGGCCCCGAAGTCGGCCAGATCCTCTCCGGTCGGTTCTCCGGCGGGAGTGGCGGCAGAATCCGGTAACGCTTGTCCGGGTTTGTTTTCGATTCGGGTAATCTCCCCGGTTTCGGTATCGACATGGTAGCCCTGCGCCGCCATTTCGGCGACGACGCGGCGTTTTTCCTCCTCTTCCCGCTGCTGCTGAAGGTTACGGGCGTCGGCTATAATCTCCTTGACGATTTCTCCGGCAAGGCGGGGCTCGTGTCTTTCGGCACGCTGGCGTTCCGCCTGACGGGGACGGGACAATTCCCGCTCCGGTGTACCGGGTGTCTGTTCCGGAGCATGTTCCAGGCAATAACTCTCGTTGAAATGCCGGTTGAAATCCTCTGAGAGCATACGCCGCATCTCCCGGTCGATGCCGTCCACGCCCTCCGCGTGGGTGAACTCCATCGCCGGTTTGCCGTAGGGGTCTTTGCCTACTTTGGCCTCGGTATGGATCACCCTGTCGAACGACTGGAAAAGGTTGTTTATCCGGATGCCGTTCGACAGCTTGCGGGATTCGATGAAATCCCGCTGCCGTTCGGACAGTTCCCCCGTGGCGGCTTTCTTTTGCAGGATAACCAGGTCGCTGCCGACCTCCGTCCCCGCGTGTTCTGTAAAGAGGTTGTTCGGCAGCCGGATGGCCGATACGGGCTCGCAGCGGTTCATCAGCCACTCGCGCACGGGGCGTCCCTGCTCGGCGTTCAATACTCCCTGCGAGGTGATGAATGCCACCAGGCCGCCCTCGCGTACCATATCGACGGACTTCATGAAAAAATAGTTGTGCAGCGCCCGTGTGCCTTGCCGCCGCACGGGGTCGGTATGGGTGGAGAAGAACGGGTCGAAGAGCGCCACGTCCCCGAAAGGGATGTTGCTCACGGCCACGTCGTAGTAACCGGCGTATTTGGGTTCGATACGTTCGAATCCCTGTACCCGCACCCGTTTTTCGGGGTGCAGGTGCTTCAGGATCAACCCCGTGGCGGGGTCTTTCTCGAAGCAGGTGATCTCCGCGTAGGGGTCGTGGAAATCCACGGCATTGACGAAAACCCCCGTTCCCGCGCTGGGGTCAAGAATACGTTGGGGGGCGATCCGCGTATCCCATATCGCCTCCACGATGGCGTCTGCCACTTTCGGGGGCGTGTAAAAAGCCGTCAGGACGGAGTTCTTGATCCCGTCCATGTAGCGCTTGTATTTCCGTTCGTCGGGGGTGTTCGCCCTGATGACCTCTTGCAACTCGGCCACGAGCGTTGCCATGCCGTCCTTGTCCGGTTTCCCGGTGGGGTTTTCCAGCACTTCCTTGATGGCGCCGAAGCCGCTGTATGCGCCGAGTGTCCTTTCTTCTTCGGGAGTCGGCGCCCGCCGTTCCCTGTCGAGCGTGAAGGCCGTCTTCAGCGCGTCGATATTCTGGCGGAGGTGGGTTTTCTTATTGAATGCCATCTTCGAGAAGTATTTGGACGGTTCCCGTCAGTTCGGTATAGAACAGTTCATAGTCGGGCGTGTCGGCGAAGTCGTCCGTGAGGTCGTACTTCTCCAGCACCCCGCGGCAGAGGGGCAGCAGGCGTAGAGCCGCCTGCCGGGCGGTATCCTCGGGAATCTCCGCCTCGAATTCCCTCCAGAGGATGTTTACCAGCGTGTTGTAGGGTGAAAAGTGCAGTCCGCGGCAGAGTTCCTCGCGGGCAATTTCTTCGGCCTCGATGTGGTTGCAGCCCGAACGGATCGCCTCGCTGTACGCTTGGGCGGCGCTGTCGGCCCGCTCGGCGATGAACTCACTTTCGGCGATGAGTTCCGGGTGGCTGTCCTTGAGGTAGGATAGTAACGAAAGTCCGTAATAGGACAATTCCCCCGTGGGGGTATGGTGTTGCTTGTCTGGCATGATAAGAATTTTTAGTGGTCGTTGATAATCGGGGAAGAGAAAGGCGCCCCGGGTTCCCACCCGAAGCGCCGACCACTGAAAAAATCCTTATCAAACAAGCGTATCTCGTTATGACAGGTCTTTTCCAGTGGCAAAGGTAACGATTATTTCCGTTTGTTCCTCTTTCCCTGCCTGGGAGTATCGCGCGGTTCGAAAACGAACGAGGTCTTGAACTGGTCATCGAGCGTGAGGGCCGCGTCGAACGTCCCGCCGCCGTTTTTGACGAATCCCCGGATCGTGCCGGTTTTGCCTTTGGTCAGCAGTTCCGCGAGCTGCTTGTCGGTCAGCTCCTTGCGGGCCACGGTTCTCCATACGGTCAGGCCGCAATCGGGATTCTGACACTTGGCGAGTTTGGGATAGAACACCACGGGCCTGCCGCAACGCGGGCAGGCTGTGTCACTCTCCGCGCCGTCGATTCTTGCTTCCAGCAGTTCTTTGGCGATTTGCGAGGCGAAGACCTCGATACCGCGATGGAACGTCGGGGCGTCCATCTCCCCGGTGGCGATCTTCGAGAGGGCCAGTTCCCAGCCGCCCGTCATGGCGACATCGGCGATCTTCTTGTCCCTGACCACGGCATACACGGCCAGTCCCTTGTCCGTGGGTACAAGCGACTTTTTCTCTCGCCTGACATACTCGCGGGCAAAGAGCGTTTCGATGATGGCGGCACGGGTGGCGGGCGTGCCGATGCCGGCATCCTTCATCGCCTCGCGTTCGGCCTCGTCGGACAGTTCGCGTCCGGCGGTTTCCATCGCCGCCAGCAGGCTCGATTCCGTGTGAAGGGGGCGCGGCCGGGTCTGTTTCTGTTCCGTGACGCATCCCTTGACGGGCAGCTCGTCGCCTTGCACGATGTCGGGAAGGAGGGTCATGTCCTCCTCTTTCTCCTCGACAGGTTCATTCAGGACGGCCCGCCAGCCCGTCTCGACCATGATACTGCCGCGGGCCGTGAAATCATGTCCCGCGCTTTGCAGGGTAAGGGAAGTGTTTTCTTTCACGCAGGCCCCGGAAAAGGTTTCGAGCATCCGCCCCGCGACCATCTCATAGACGATGCGGTGGTCGGCATCCAGTTCGGAAGGGAGGTTCTCGGTGGGAAGCAGCGCGTGGTGGTCGGCGATCTTTTCGTTGTCCACGCTTCGGCGGGAGAGAGATGCGGTATCCATCCTGCCCGCGTATTCCGCGAAACGGGGATAGCGTGTCATGTTCCCGATGAGTGCCGGAATCTCCTCGGCCACATCTTCCGATATATAGCGTGAGCCGGTACGGGGATAAGTGATGAACTTCTTCTCGTAAAGCGACTGGGCGATGTCGAGCGTTTTTTCTGCCGAAAAACCATACCGACTGTTGGCCTCTTTCTGGAGTGTCGTCAGGTCGTACAAGAGAGGCGGCTGTTCCCTGGCCTCCTTGCGCTCCACGTTCACGACGCGTACCGTTCGGGCGCCGATAACCTCGGCGCGGGCTGCTTCCGCCTTCTCCCTGCCGTCGAATTTCTCCGTGGAGAGGACGGTGAACTCCGTGCCCTCCTTTGCCGTGGAGAGCTTCAGCCGGAAATAGGCGGCGGGCTTGAACGCCTTGTTCTCCAGGTAACGGGAGCAGATGATCGCCAGCGTGGGGGTCTGCACCCGTCCGAGCGACCAGACACCCCGCCCGGCAGCCACGGCAAGCGCTTGCGAGGCGTTGATACCGACGATCCAGTCGGCTTCGCTGCGGGCTTTGGCCGAGAGGTAGAGGTTGTCGTATTCGTTGCCGGGGCGGAGGTGTTGTAACCCCTCGCGAATGGCCCGGTCGGTCAGGCTGCTGATCCATAACCGCACGAAAGGGGTGCGGCATTCCAGGTAAGAGTAGATGTAGCGGAAGATCAGCTCCCCTTCACGCCCCGCGTCGGTCGCGACGATGATGCGCTCGGCCATGCCGAACAATTCCCGGAGAATACCGAGCTGCTTCACGACACCCGGGTCGGCCTTATACTCTTTACCCTCCCGAACCTGCCGGGGCAGGAGGATGAACGATGATGGCAGGATAGGCAGGTTTTCCCGGCGGAAACCCGCGATGCCATACTGTTGGGGCATTGCCAGCCCGACCAGGTGGCCGAAGGCCCAGGTTACGGCGTAGCCGTTTCCCTCGATAAAACCGTCTTTACGGTTCGTGGCTCCCACGATGGCGGCGATCTCACGCGCCACCGAGGGCTTTTCTGCGATAATTACTTGCATGATGATTCGGATTTTTCAGTGGTTGTTTTCTTGTTGTTCTTCTTCTTTCTCTTTTTCCGGACGGGCGATCAGCCGGCGGTCGTAATAGACATGGTTGCCGTTCCCGTCGTAATACAGCCGTCCGTCGTCCGCCTTCTCCGGGGGGCTGCGTTTACCCGGCCGGAGGTACAAGGCAGCCAGCGCCGCGATCAGGAGCGGCATGGCTCCGGCCTGCATGTAGAACCATTTCATACGTTATACCTTGGCACCTTTGGAGTTGCTCTTTTTGCTGCTGCGGTAATTTTTCTTCTGCGCCGGGGTGGCCTCCTGCTGTCCCTGCTTGAGCGGCTCTTTCACACCTTTGACCGCTTCGACGGTCTTGCCCTCGGAATTGACGGCGACCTGGGTACGGCTTTCAACGGCGGGTTTGACCTCCGCTCCCTGCCGTTTCGCACGGTCGGGATTCCAGCGGAAGAAGTCCATCTTGTTACGCTCGAAGTTGGGCTTGACCCAGGCGTTGAACGGCTCACCCTGCCCGTCCTTGACCATGCCCTTGATGTAGAAAGCCTTGACATCCGCCCGCTTGGAGGGATCATTCACCGCTTCCGTCCACTGGTCATAAGCCTCTTTGGGCACGGAGGCTTTGAGGATTGTCCGGTGAATCGTGAGCGTGGGCTGTCGTTCGGAGGCCGTAGTTTCCTGCCGTCCGTTTTTCTCGGCGGCCTTCTGGCGGTAAATCTCCTTGTTCTCCTGGGCGTAGCGGTTGCGATCCAAACCGTCGTAGGTAAAGGAATAGTTACGTTCGGCCGCGTCGATTTGGATATAGGCATCCCGCTTATAACCCGCGCGGGTGGTATATCCTTCGAGCAACACCTTGCCGCCGCCGTAGAAATCCATCTGCTTGCCTTCCGAGAGGTCGGCCTCCTTGATGCGGGCACGTTTTTCGAGTAACGAAACGGGCATGGGTTCCAGCGTGTTCGTCCATTTGTCTATCGACACGTAGCAGGGCGTGAGCTTGCCCGGCTCCAGCTCCAGGTCGATCACTTTCCCGGCATGACGGGTGTTCATCAGGTTCGTTTTCGCCTCCTCATCGAGCAGCACCCCGTGGAAGGGGGCGTCGAGGTCGGGTCGTTCCTGCCAGTAATGCGGCACGACGCGCAGCGAGCCGTCCGCCTGCTCTTCGAGCGACACGCGCCCTTTGGTGGAAACACGCATCCCGTTCTCCAGTTCGGGGTTCATCTCCACCAGCCCGTTGGATTTATGTCCGTAAGACATGGCTTTCAGGTGCGGCTCGATGTCCTCCATGCGGATACCTTTCTTCTCCATATCCGCCAGGTCTATCTTCGTGACGTCCAGCGGCTCGAACTGCCGCTGCTCCTGCGTCTGAAGCCGTTCGGAGGGGTCGATACGGTAATTTTCCAGAATCTCCGGGTCGAAGTCGATGCGGATAAGTTTGTTCAGGGCATTCTCCGTCATGACGAAGATACCCGTGTGGACGGGGTTCTGGGCCTGTTCCATGAACTTTTTGAAGAAGGCTTCGAGGGCTGAATCCTGCGTGTTCACGTTCAGCAGGCTCGCCACGTTCTGATCCGTGGGGTCGGCGGTCTGGATATTGCCGTCCTGATCCACGCCGGTAACGGCTTGTAGTCGTCCGTCGTCGGCATTCTGAACGAGCATGACTTGTTTAGCGTCGTTCTTTACGTTTTCGTCCATAATTACGAGTGTTTTTAGTTAGCACCAATAGCGATGCGGGAACGAAAGTAAGGGGAACCGGCTGAACGTAAAAGAGTTGGAAAGGCTATGGAAGCATCGGGCACAGAAGTGGCCGCTTGTGGCGCAGGGCAGAGGAAATCGGAGAAACGGAGTGCCGGGAAGGACGGATTTGGCAGAGGGTATTTTCGTGGCTCCTCACCTTATTTGTCAGGTAGTCGGGATCTATTGTTAAATGTCAATAAAGCGCATGGATAACCCGTGTTTTTTTATAAATTTGCGAAAACGGGTTTCAATATCCGACAAAACGTGAGGCATGGAAATATATACCCCAAAAACCAAGATCAAACTTTCTCCGGTGATAAGAAACGGGAGAGAATTTGTCGAAGTGACTTTCGGTAATGACAATGACATCCGCTTGTCGCTGTCGAAGGAAGAAAACGTACTGCTTGTCGGCGGCAGGGCTTATCTGCCGGCAGAAGATTTCGTGCTTGCCGAGTTCTTCGACCGCTATGTAAAAATGGCGTTTATAGACTATTCTGCCATCAAGGAAACCGCACCCCGTAAAGAGGAAGACAAACGGCCGCCACTGCCGGAAGGCTATCTGGAAAAACTTCAGCAAGTGCGTTACAGTGACCATACCGTAAGGGTATATACCTCCTATTTCCGCGATTTCCAACAGCATTTCGAGGGGCGTAAGATTGAAACGGTTACTCCCGGCGAGATAAACGACTACCTGCTGTATCTCATCCACGAGAAAAACATATCCTCCTGCCAGCAAAACCAGCGTATCAACGCCATCAAGTTCTATTACGAGAAAGTTCTCGGTCAGGAACGGCGGTGTTACAAGGTGAACCGTGCCAAACGGGAGAAGACGCTGCCCGACGTGTTGAGCAAGGAGGAAATAAAGAAAATACTCGACGTGACGGTGACAGACCTGCGTTTCTTCTGTATGTTCTCCATACTCTATTCCGCAGGGTTGCGCATCAGCGAACTGCTGGAACTGAAACCCGGCGACATCAACGAATCCCGCTCCCTGATACGGGTGCGGCAGGGTAAAGGGAAAAAAGACCGCTACACCCTGCTGTCAAGACCGTTGATGAAAAAGCTGACGGAATATAACAGACTATACAAACCGAAAGTGTGGCTTTTTGAACACAGACCGGGAGAACCTTTCACCGAGAGTATCGTGTCGAAACGGCTGAAGGCAGCGGCCCGGGAAGCGGGAATCACGAAACGGATTTATCCGCACCTGCTGCGCCATTCGTTCGCCACTCACCTGCTGGAGCAGGGAACCGACATCAAGATAGTGAAAGAGCTTATGGGACATAACAATATCAAGACGACAGAAAGGTATGTCCACATAGCCGACACTTTCAAAAGCAATATCAAAAGCCCGTTGGACGATCTGTTGATGGAGGAAGACGAGGTCTGATACTTAAAGAAAATAACAGCCAAATCGGCTGATAGTATAACATTATCTGCCCATAAAAAGAATGAATATGAAAATAGAATTAGAAAATTGTCAAAAAAGTCTTACTCTCAAAGATTTTGAAGAAATTGAGAGTAAATTGGGGTATGCCTTGCCGGAAAGACTGAAAGAGTTCTATTTGCAATATAATGGAGGAGAACCTAAACAGCAAACCATCTCCATAAACAAATATCACGAAGTGGAAATTATAATTTTCCAACCGTTCAAATATAATAAGAGTTTTAAGAATGCTCTTTTTCATACTGTTGAAGGAGAAACCTTGGAGCATCGTAGTTCTAATTCGATTTCTGACAATATTCTGCTATTTGCCAGTGGACATAACAATTTGAGAAATATTGGTGTAATTGCAATCAATATAAAAAACAGAGCTGTATATTTTTATAAAATTATTGGTTTTGTAAAAAATAGCGATGCATTTATTTTTGATGAACCTCAATTGATAGCGGATTCAATAGATGATTTTTTCAATAATCTCGTTGCTTTCCCAAAAATCGAAGAGGAACAACAAACGGAGATTATAGAAATAGAAGGTGTAATGCCTGAACTTTCGGACTGTTCGGCTTCGCTAACAAAAGAAGATATAAAGAATTTTGAGGTTGAGTTGAATGTAAAGATTCCGGCAGGCATGAAGAACTTTTACCTCAAGTTCAACGGTGGTATGCCATCACCATATTGTTTTCAACCGCAGGACGAGGATTTGGATTGGGTGGAGATAAATGCGTTCTTTCCGATAAAGGAACGCACCAATGCTTTTGAAACAATTGAAGTCATAGCCAAAGACATGTGGAGCAGAAATCTAATGCCAAGCAACCTGTTGCCTTTTGCTATGGATTCGGGTGGAAACTATTATGCGTTGAACTTGAAGAATAAAAAGATTTACTATTACTTGACTGACGAGTGGGACGAAAACGCTTCAAGAGAATACAACTTTGAAACAAATACTCGTTACATCGCCCAGTCATTCAATTACTTTATAAATCATTTCATCGAAGAAGAGGAATAAAGCGGGCAGATAACAAGCGGATCAATCTCCTTTAATGATGATTATCCACCGAACATTACCCACAAAAGAATAAAGAAAATGGAAACAGGAAAAGAATTGTTTGAATCAATAATGAACTCTTGCCCCAGAAAGAAGGTGGTGAGTTTGTGTAAGAAATTAATAAAGAAATGTTCTTTTAATAGTGGCGAGGATGCTCGAAATTTATGCAGCCTTGGCTATCGTCTTTTCATATATGGACATATTGATGAAGCTCTCGCAGTTTCTCGCTATACACATAATGTTCCTTTTCCGGGTAGAGGAGTGTTCAACGTCTGGACTTTTATACTATGCCTATGGGGACTTGAGGTGTTTATCCTAAAAGCGCAAGGAAAATATGAAGAAGCTGATGTAAGAATAAAATCAATCGATTATATCCATGCACAACCGCTTGCTGACGAAAGCGCAGAAAAAAGTAGAAAAGACGCAGACGAATTGTATCTTACGTTTACTTATCCTGATGTATTGCGCCGTAAGAATATTGATGAAGATTCGCATTACGCTAATGAATGTCGTTTTACAGCCCTTTTCAAAATGATAGGATATGGCGCAACAGGGTTATATCCAAATCTGTCAGCACATTGGGAAGAATTACAGCAGGACATAAATAACTATGTTTCCATTCTCTCAAAAGAAAAATGAATTATGTGGGTAACAAGTGGCTTAACCTCCCCTGGAAAGGTCGGTTAGCCACCGAACATTACTAACAAGGAAAAAATAATATGTGTCAATACAAATCAATATGCAATCCTATAATAGAGCTTACAACACTTTTACAGAGTTGTGGCTTCACAATAGAAAAACAAGAACTTAAAGATTGGCATTTCAATGAGTTTGAGATTGTGATGAAAGGAAAGAAATTACAACTTCCAATGATAGATATAGAAGGTATAGAACAACATAGCGACAATATATATTGTTGCAAATGTCATTGGTCTGTTGTAAAACTAATAATGAATTGACACAATAAAATGTTAGTAACAAGCGGCTTAACCTCCCCTGAAAGGTCGGTTAGCCACCAAACATTATCTGCCCAGAATAATTAACAATAAAAAAGAAAAAAACAATGATTAGGTATATTGAAAAAGGCGACATATTCCGTATTGATGGAGTGAGCAGTTATGCGCATGGTTGTAATTGTGCCGGTGCAATGGGTAAAGGCATTGCCGTACAGTTCAAAAGCAAATATCCAGATATGTATCTTGAATATAAGCAGTTGTGCAAAGAAAATAAGTTTTGCCCCGGTGATGTTTTTGATTATGATTATGGCAATGGACATATATATAACCTTGGTACTCAAGCAACGTGGCGAACACGAGCTAAAATAGAGTATATCGAAAAGGCACTGATACAGATGCTTGAGTTAGCCAGTGGTGATAATGTAACGGCAATAGCCTTACCTGCAATCGGTGCTGGATTAGGAGGATTAAAATGGGATGATGTAAAAGCAATTATAGAGACAGTTTCAAATGATTATCCTAATGTTGATTTGTATGTAGTTGAAACTTATCAAAGCGAATAAAGGCAGATAACAAGCGTATCAATCTCCCTAAAGGACGATTATTCGCCGAACATTATCGTTTAATATGGTAAGTAGAAAAGAAACAGTAAAAAGTTGTTGTGTGAATATACTTGATGATGTAAAAAGAATATTAGCGCAACCTTTTGAATGTAGGAAGACTTCTCTTCCTGATGGTGCATTACATAATGTACAAAAAGAATTGGAAAATATGATTAATGCGATTGATAAAGATATTTACTCGTTTACACCAAGTTATGGCAAATATCTAATAGATTGTTGGCTTGGAGATGAATTAGTAGATAAACTTCTTGATGTTTCTTGTCAATATGAAAAACTAATTAAGTTGAAATAAACGATAGCATACGGATTAATCTTCCAAAGGTCGATTATCCAACAAACATTATCGGTCTAAAAATTAAAATATGGATAGTAAACTTCAATTATTCGCTAAAGTGTTATTAAAAGAACACTATGATGAATTTTTAGAAATGATTCAGTTGTTCAATATAGATAAGAGAACCTTTGTCCTTCAACATAGGAAAATGTTTGAAAAGGGATGGTACGATACAAGCTCTGAAGACAATGAATTTAGTGAAGTAGATATTATGCTTTGTTTTGCTATAGTTTCTCACAGAATGGCAGTTATTGATTGGAGTGGTGAAGAATATTCAGGGCAGGTTAAGCGTTCCATTACGATGATGTTAAAGAATTATGGGATAGAACGTTTCTTATGGAACACTAAAAAGTTTGAGGATTCTTTGGATTGGGACAAAATTCGCCGAGGTGACTATTTGCCTTTGTTGTTCCAAGCTATGAACAAGCAACTTAACAGAGGCGGTTATTCCATTGTGTTTTGTGATACAAAATCGGATTGTTTTCGTTATGCAATATTACCAACTGCCGAGTTTGTGCAATTTGAGAATACGGAATTAGATGATTATCTGACAATCATTAGTCCTAAGATTTACAATATATATCTTGCAGACAAGGGAAATGAATTGCCTAAAATTATGCTGTACTTAAAAAAGAAATTTTCTGTTCCACTAAGTGAAATCAAGGAATTTTGTTCAAGAGATAAAATTTTACTTGGAATAGGGAACTCTATAATTGTGGATGAATATCGAAAAGAAATTGAACAACTTGGAGGCAAGATTGAAACAGAAGAAATAGACCGATAACAAACAGCAAACCGATTGAATAAGCGGAACGCTGCCGAACATTAGCAACCCCAAAAAGATGAAAATGATTGGAGAAACTATAAGAACTGAATTTGAAGCATTGAAAAATGACTTTGAAACCATAAGGCAACAAATAGAAGACGATGTTGTCAGGACTGAGTTGTATAAGGGCGAGTTTTATGAACTTACTCCATATTCCTATCAGCGTAATGGTTGCAAACAAGGAAAACCTGTAAAGCGTCCTGATACAATAAAAAGCACCAAAAATCTTTGTATCTACGGATTTAATAACCAAAATCAAATCGTAGAAGTTAAGGTTGGTTGTTCTATTGAAAATCAGTTTTATCACACTTTCCTGTATTATACAGACAATCTTGTGAAAAGTATTCTATACGATAATGGAAAACATTTGATGAATGTATGCCATTACTTTTTTGAGGGCGGAAAGCTGAAACGGTCACAGTTATGTGGTAGGTATGGTTGCCGTGAAGAGAATTATATCTATAAAGAAAATGCTTTGACACATATTGAAGTCAAACAATATGATATTGAGGGTAATAGTGGTAATGATTTAATTCATATATTCCAATATCAAGACGATGGGGCTTTAGAAAGTATTACCAAATCATTTCCAAATGGATATTCTGAAATAATCTATAAAACGAAAAGAGGTTGCTAACAAGCGGCTTAACTACCCCTGAAAGGTCGGTTAGCCACCAAACATTAATATTAAAAGGAAACACTATGATACCTGATAAATTGAAAGATGATTTTAATTCATTGAGAAATATGTTTGATGAATTGAAAAGAGAAATTGATAAGAATGTTGTAAGGGAAGAGAATTACAAAGGTGAGTTCTACGAAATATCCCCTTATTCTTATCAAAGAAACAGGTTTAAGCAAGGGAAAATAGTTGGAAATGTAACTTCTCTCAAAACAACTAATAACCTATTTACTTATTATTTCGATGTAAAAAATCAAATTATAGAAATCCGAGAGGGCTTGGAACTTAAAAATCAATTCTATTACACCTTTTTCATTTATGAAAAGGAACTCATGAAAACTATTGCATATGATAATAGCAAACGTATTGTGAATGTCCGATATTATCTATATGGAAGTAATGGTAAAATAGAGAAAATGTATTCAAAGGGTTCTCGTGGAAGTAGAGAAGAAACATATTTTTATGAAAATGACCGCCTACAAAAAATAGTTATAAGACAATTTGATAGAAATGATATTGAACAGGATACGTTACAACATTCATTTGATTATAAGTCTAATGGAGAATTAAAATCTATTATTCTTTCGACAGAATTATATTCTGAAACAATCTATCAGGAAACATAAATTTAATATTAACAAGCCGGGATAACGGACTAACGCCGTTCCCCGTCAAACCATTATCAATTACAGTACGACAATATGAACTTTTACTTAATAGGTAGTTTAGAAGGATTTAACGATTTACGTTTTCCAAATGTGGAAGATTGGCAAAATTGTATGGGACATGCTGAAGGTTTACTAAAGCAGTGGAATCCTCCTGAGATGGAATATATATGGAAAAAAAGTAATAGACATAAACATTTTGATTTATCACAATTTTGTAATCCTCTATTAACTATTAGCGACAAAGCATTAAGTATTTTAGAAAATATTCTTATCAAAAATGGAGAAATTCTTGATATAAAGTCGCCAAAAGGTTTTTATTTTTTTCATTGTACCAATATAATAGATGCTTTGATTGAAAAAGAATCAGATATAGTGTGGTTAGATAAAGAAAGAGGATGGGTGAGTTGTATAAATAAATTTGTGTTGGATAAAAATAAAATCCAAGAGCAAACTATTTTCAGACTTCCGAATGTAAATTGTCGCTATACTTTTTATGGGGAGGAATTTAAGAACCTTGTATTGAAACATCATCTTCAAGGAATACATTTTGATAGATACGAAACTATTATTATAAAATGAATGATTGTTTTAAAGTTTGTAGTTAAAGTATTGATAACACGCACATCAATCACTTAAACAGTGATTATCTGCATCCTATTAAACATTAGAAAATGAGAACACCAATCATAATCCTGTTATTTGTAATCCTGCTTGCCGCAAGCTGCGGAGAGCCTCCCATGCCGCCGTCGGACGAGGAAATGATACGCCATTTCACCACGCACGAGGTGGCGTTCCGTAAGGTGTACGAAATCATGGCAGAGAGTTCAGAAGGTAGTTTTCACTACCCGCCGCTTTCTCCGGAAGAGGTCATTATACTTGATTCAACAGAACAAAGCGATACATTCCATGAAACGAATGACGAACAAGACGTAACCATTCTATTTTCCGCCACGACAATTTTATCGGCTGTTTTTCAGCCGATAAAATAAAAATGTCCGCAAGAAAATAGTTTAGTTTTAACATTCCGATTTATAAAAACATGGCAGAAGAGCTTTCTTGTCGCATTTCTTACCATGAAGAATACATTCAAACAAGTGCTTCAGGTAATCCTGAGGATCTATGTCATTAAGTTTACAGCTTTCTATCAGAGAGAAGATGAATGCCGAGTTTCCTGCTGCATCCTCACTGCCGATGTTCATACAGTTCTTGAGCAGCAGCTTTACAGGTTTCATCCTTTGCTCACAGAGGTTGTTCGATATTTCCGCAGAACCGTCCTTGAGGATATTTTTCAGGGATTTCCACTGGTTTATCGTATAGTTCACAGCCTTTCTCATCAGTTCGTTTGCCATGAGTTTGGTATCCTGCATCATCATGACCACCTTATGATGGATACGTTCAAGAATAGGTCTCGTAAGCTTAAGTCTTTTTTCCTTAATCTGCTCACCGCTGAGTTTCATTGTGCGGAACAAGTCTTCATTTCTGAACATATCACCGATAGGGTCTATTATATCCATCGCAGTTCTGTCTGATGGCAAGGCATCGACCCACAGCCTCCTGCAGTGTGTCCAGCATCCTATATGAAGCACCTTTGAGTCTTCTCCGTCGAACATCCTGTAAACCGTATATCCGTCTGTAGATACAGATCCCATAAAATGTTCAAGGAAGGTCTTTGCTACATCAGAGGCTCTGCTGCCGTTATTGTAATGATAGTAAACCAACTTGACATGCTTTGCAAAGAAAGCCCATAAGTACTTTCTCCTGTAAGCCTTACCTTCCGGCGTTTCAACTCCGACAAGTTCGGTAGTCTCATCAACCATAAGGTATTTTGCCTGTTGTACAAACTTCTTGAAGACATCTTCCATAAACTCCCTGAGTCTGGAGATTCCGTTATGGATATAGCCGTTCAGCGTGGTATTGCTTATGTGGATGCCTTCTCTTGCAAGCAGTCTTATCTGTCTGTTCTCAGGCATACTGAAGTCATATTTCAGACAAAGCAGACGGGCAAGCAAATCAGGGGAAAAGATTCCTCCAAGGTTTTTCAAGGGATGCTCCATCGTGTTAGTGAAAGTGCCGTCTGCAAGCTTTACCCTTGCCACCTTGTACACATGCTCCACGTTATGAGCACGCACATGTTCTATAAACCTGTATTCCCACACATCAGCCATTCCGTTACGCTTCATAAGCCTTGCACCATCCGAGAGTTGGTAATAGTCTTCTATTTCATGAACAATTACCTTATCCACCTTCAGCCTGGTCTTTGCTGCACGGGGAGCAGTTTCCTTTTTCCTTGAAGGCCTGCAGTTCTGTGCAGATACGTTACCGGAAGAGGTATTGCTGCCGGTACCGTTACCATCGGTCTTATTATCATCATCACCTTTCTTGCCAGAACCGTCGTACTCGGACTTCTCCATTGCAGATTTGTCAATGTTACGGTTGTTCAGCAGCCTTCTTTGTTCTGAGGTACGGCCGAAACGGTGTTTCCTGCTGCCCTCAAGCTGAAGCCTGAGATTGGATATCTCATTTGCCAGCATCATGTTCACCTCGTCTTTTGCCTCAAGCTGCTTTCTCATAAGTTCCATTTCCTTTCGATTATTCTCGACTGTTGTGGACAACTCATTGATTGTATCAACCATAGCCTTGGAGTTCTCTTTGTTTGATTCTTCAATAGCCTTAAGCCTCGCAATCAGTTCGTTTACTTGTTTGCGAAGCCCCGCCTTTTCCTCATTCGCCAGACCCAGCTGGCAGCAAAGTAACTCGTATGCTCTTTCATCAATCATGATATAAAGGTACGAAAAATCAGGCAGTTACGCAAATTTTTTATCGTTTATTTTTGTGTCATTTTATTGATAATCAATGTATTAATATTAATCTTTCGGACTGACGTACATCTTGTCAACTACTATGCTTTCCGTAAGATAGGCCATGTCCGACCATTGTATCCGGTAGCATTTGGAGACCTCATCAAACACAGGTTTCTTGAACTTTCCCATGACAGGACGTTTCTCGTAAAGCACATAAAAACCGCGTTCGTAATGAAGTATCTTAACGACCTTCCGGTTCCTGGACATGAACATATATACATTGGATGCATCGCTCGGGTCAAGTGACATCTCTTCCCTTATACTCTCACACAGGCGGAAGATTCCTTTCCGCAAATCCACATTACCGTTGAACAGGTAATAGTTCAGGTTAGCACTCAGTCCAAGCATATCATCCTATCATTTTATTAAGCAACAGGCTCAGGTCAAGAACGCTGGTGTTTCTCAGAAACAGTGTTGCGCCAGACGCCAGTTGTAACTTAACCCATTTTATCGGTGATTCTCCTTCAGGCTGTTTCACCTCCATCTTCACGGTTGGACTGTTGCAAGGCTTGCCGGTTATCCGGACTTTGGCAACCTTGGGCTGCTCAACCTGGACTGTCTTGCCTAACTTCTCGCTCCACAGCTGGTGACGCTGCCAGTTCATGAATTTGTCGTAATTTACTCCATAATCAGCACAGAACTCCCGAAGATCCTTGGTCTCGCTGCATAACTGGTAGAGGTCATATACCTCCTGGTAGTTTACTTTCTCTTTTGCCATAATCATTTTTGTTAAAGGTTACGGCGCAAAGATATGTCGGCTAACAACTTATGTCAAGGCGGAAAATAGAATGGTTACGAACAAGACATTCCGGTATATGGACTGTTGAAGCCGGAGCGAATCCTACTCGACTCCTTGTTATCAGAGATTGGATGCGGTTTTATCCTTGTTGATCGCAGGGAATGGGGAACGGCAGATTCGGTATATGTGAGCCTCGTTATGCCGTACTACTCCCACGGCATCGTGGATGCCGGAACGTCCAAGAGTTTCGTTTACGATCCCGGATTGAGAAGCCGTCGGAATATCCGTATCACCGAATATGGCGACCTGAACGAGATCTACCGCAGGACGTACAACGACACCACGCTTTACAAACCCATCAAGGGAAACTGGTACATCGAGTTAGACCATTCGATATAACGGCCCGGAGTTCGTATCAAAGCTTGTTTCACTTTTTGTCAAGAAGATACATCATAAAGCAGATAATGGCTATCGCAAGGAAAAATAACAGAACCGCAAGGAGTTCGTTAAACCTGCACTTGGCATAGTGAGACATCACTGCTTTGCCTCGCCATTTGTAAATCCTGCTGACGAGCGACATAACGGCAAATGTGACAATGCTAAAAACGACACATGGCAACAATGCCGACACACCTGGAAAAAGCCGGATAGTAACAGTCATCATAGGGAATATCAAAAGAGCGAAGATATAAATCGAGAGCATCATTTCGCCATCGACCCTGCCTGTTCGTCTTGCTTGTTCCAATTTCTCCCCCATCCACCAGAGGTAGTCCCAGAGATAGAACCGTTGCTTATTCTCCTGCCGTTTCATCATGCCCAATGTATAAATCCGAGGTGGAACATCAGCGCTACATTTGCCACGATCAGGGCGATAGCGATAAGAACTATTTTGGCGAGCTTCCTGCCGGGATGTTTCATCTTCCCGTAATGTTCACGGAGCGCTTCACGCCGTCCGGCTGTATAGCGTAGCTTGCAGAATAAATCGGGAAGAAAGCAGAGAGGAATCACTATGGCCAAACCAATCATCCAGCCGAAAAGGCGCAATATCGGCGGAACCCCAAGCGGTATGAGTAGGACGAAGAGCCAGCACCAAAACAGTAGCATACGTCCGTTGAGATTGGTACGCTCCCTTTCGTGCCATATCTCGGCTACATACCACATATAGTCGATGAAGCAGATCCGGTATTTGCGATTGTCCTTTTCCATACCGTTATCTCCATACAAAGAAACCAACCAATATAAGTATAATCAGAACGCTGACCAACACAATCTGAACCCTGCGGCGTGTTTCAGGCTTGCAATCGTCAAATAACCACAGTTTGCTGTTAAACTGCCAATGACACGCCCATTTCCAACGGAACAGCAACCCTGCAAGCCATAGGGCAAGCAACCCGACACCAAACAGCAACCCGTATTTCGGGTGAGCCTGCAACCACTCGAAAAACGCTTCCGCCTTGCTGTTCATTGCTTCGTATATATCGGTAACTGTCATACTTATAATTAAAAGGATTCCGAACACAAAAATAATGTTTTCTGTTCACATAATCACTACTTTATGCTCCAAAACACCGGCTGTGCGGTTATAAAACCAAGAAACAGCCCCCGTTAAGGTCACGGAGGTTGTTTGCGGGGGTGTTTGTGTTCATTTAGTTCTGTTCCGGCAGGAGCTTGCAAAGCACCGGGTCGTTCTTGATACGTTCCAGTTCCTCGGCGACGATGCGGCCGGCCTCTGCCTTGATACGTTCGTAGTTTTCCTGCACGACCTGTTTCATGTGATCCGTCCCGTTCTCGTCCGTGAAATCGGTAATTTGTGGTATCTTCTTGTACCGGGCCGTTTCCGCTTTCACTTTTTCGTTGTCCACGACAATCTCGCAGTGGAAAATCTTCTGCTCGATACGTTCGTCGAAATTGTCCGCCACAGCCCCGACGAACATTCCCTGCGTGAGCGTCGAGATCTTCGAGGCCGGGATCAGGCTGTCCAGCTGCGTGGATATGGATGTCGATTTGTCGCTGCGGCTCAACGTCATGCTCTGCCGCTTCTGCAATACCTTACCGAACCGTTCCGAGAGTGTCTTGGCCGTTTCACCTACGACCTGCCCGGAGAAGATGTTGCCCACCGTGTTCATCACGACGGCGGCCTCCTTGTCCCCGTAGTCCCTCTTCAACTGTGAAAAATCCTGGAAGCACAGCAGCACGGCGACCTTGTTGCTTCTGGCCGTGGCGATCAGGTTGTCGAGTCCCTTGAAGTAGATTGTCGGCAGCTCGTCGATGATGATGCCCGATTTGAGCTGGCCTTTCTTATTTATGAGCTTGACAATCCGGGAATTATACAATCCCAAAGCCGCTCCGTAAATGTTTTGCCTGTCGGGATTGTTCCCCACGCAGAGTATCTTGGGATCGTTCGGGTTATTGATGTCGAGCGTGAAGTCATCGCCCGACATGACCCAATATAGCTGGGGCGAAATCATGCGGGAAAGCGGAATTTTGGCCGATGCTATCTGGCCCTGGAGCTGGTCTTGAGCGCCTCCGAGCCAGGCATCCATAAAGGGGCTGAGGTAGTTTTCGAGTTCCGGGTAGGATGTCAGAATCGGGAAAATATCCTCGTACCGCTTGTTCAGGAACTCGATGGCGTGCGGGAAGGTACAATACCGCCCGTTGTCGTAGATGCGCAGGAACCAGATCACGGCCGCGAAAAGGATAATGGGGCTTTCCACAAAAAAATCGCCCTGCTTCTGCACCCAGCTTCGGTTCAGGTTGAGCATGATGGTATAGGCGCTCTCGTAGGCGTCCGAAATATCGGTCATGAAGTCCGGGTGAATGGGGTTACAGCGGTGCGAGCGGCGCGGGTCGTCGAAATTTATGACGTAGAAAGTCGGGATTTTCTTGTAACCTTTCTGGTGATTCAGCAGGTGGTTGTAAGCGATTTCCGAAAGATCGGGAAACTTGTAGTCATAGATGTATTGGGTATAGCCCTTTTCGATTTGCTGTTTAATAAACTGGTTTACAACACAATAACTCTTCCCGCTGCCCGGGCTTCCCATGCAGATGCAAGCCCTTTGCGGGTTTACAACGTTGGCGAACCCGTTGTTCCACTGTTTGTTATAGTAAAATTTCGTCGGCAGATTTATGGAGTACTCGTTCTCGATCAGGCGTGTTTCCTGCTGGAATGATTCGTTCTCGTTATTGAAAGGGTCATCCATGAGATTGTTCTTCAGCAGGCGGGACATCCACACGCCGCCCATCAAGAGGCAGATATACCCGGCCGATAGGGTCAGTATGTAGAAAGCCGCGTTCGCCGCTGCCGTCAGCGGCAAGTCCAGCAGCCACCAGTTGAAGAAGAACAGCACGCCTCCCGTGGCCAGCGATGCCGTGATTTTCCGCCAGGTAATTTTCTCCTCTTTTACTCCTTTTGTCCCGAGGCATGAAAGGGCGAGGAACACTACGGCGAAAAGTTTCGTCCATAGTATATTCCGGAACAGCCCCGCGGTGCGGTCGAAGTTCAGCAGAATCCTATCGACCACGCCGATATTGATTCCCCATTCCCGTATCTGCCCGTAGCAGAACCAGTAGATGTTGATAACCACGAACAAGATACTCAATGCCCGCATGAAATCCATTGTTTTTGCAAGACCCCGAAGGTCGTCTTCCTGTTGCATAACCGTAAGATTTAATAAATGAATGATAATTGAGATGTTATACTTTCCTCCGTCGTGAGGTATTCCGCTTCCGTTGCCCGTCCCGTCCGGCAGGCGCTTGTTTCGGGGACAAGCCCCTCGTGTTTTCCCCGGGATTCCGTTTTCCGCCGAAGCGCAGCTCGAAGGCGTTGGCCGAGTATGCCTTTCCCAGCCGTGATCCGTTCACGACCGTCCGTGTTTCGTGGTCAATGAACGTCACACCCACGATGCGGCCGTTTTCGTTGCGTCGTATGTAGAGATCCACCCGGGCTCCCCGCAGGCGTTCGCGCAGTTCTTCCTCCGTGGGTTCTCCCCGAAGCGCTTTATCGACCCGGCCACGGATTTGCCTCCTCGTGTCGTCCTTCCCGAACCGTTCGGCGCTACGCTCCATGTGCCGTTCCAGCCCGTCATACCCGACCTCTTTACCGAACAGTGAGGATTTGAGCGGCGCGGCCACTGCCTTGTCCCCGTTCTCGTCCAGCAGCGTGTAGAGCAATCCCCGGTAGGGGGTTCCGTTCCGCTCTCCCCGGACTTCCTCTATACCTATATTATATAAGGACAGCAATGCCCGGAACTCGCCGAGGGTCTGGAAGCGGTATGTCGCCACGGCCGGTTTTATTACCGCTGCCACCTGGCGTTTCAGGTCGCCCCGCGTGTAATCGGCGGGGACGATCCCTTGCCCTTTCTCCCGCCTTCTCCCTTTGGCGGGATGCAGTCCGTACTCCCGTTCCAGTTCCTCGGTAACGGCCACGCTGCGTTCGTTGCGCCTGCTGTCGTTTATCTTGCGCCCGTCCTGGGCCACCTGCACCGACACGATATGGATATGCTCCCGTCCGATGTCGGTATGCTTGAATACGATATAAGGTTGTCCTCCCCAGCCCATGCGCTCCATGTAGGCCCCGGCTATCTCCGCGAGCTGCCCGTCGTCAAGGCGGTCTTCGGGAGCCGGGTTGAGCGATACGTGCACGACGGGTTTTTCCGTCCGGTAGTGCGAGGGCATCCAGCGCAGGAGGTCTTCTGCCGTCGCGGCCACGTTGAAGCGCCCATCCGCCGGCTCCCTCACGATGTGGGTCAGCAGTACTTTCCCGTCGCCCCGATCGACTTTCTCCTGGTTGTACGCCAGCGCGCCGTACACGTCTTTTCCGGTGGTGATATTGGCTACCATCGCTGTTTGAACTCTTCGGAGAGCGACACGACCTGCTGCCCGACGGCCGCCAGTTCACGTGTCGCTCTCTCCAGTTTATAGAGCAGCGCGAGTGTTTTCTTCTCGGAAAAATGCGCGTGCAGCTCCTTCACCACCTGGTTGTAATTCGTTCCCACGGCACGGAATTGGGCGTGGAAAGCGGTCAGCTTCGCCACGTATTCGAGCGTTCCCCGGTCGGTCTTTACCACCCGGAACGCCTCGTTGAACACTCTCGCTTTGATAAAAGCGGCTTTGGACAATAGCCCGGACTGCTCGTAAAGGTCGAGGAAACGGGCATGTTCCACGGCTGAAAAGTTTACCGAAAAGCGGTAAACGGCCGGGTCGTTTTTCGCGGGTCGTCCCCCTTTGCCCCCTCGGGGCTTTCTGTTCTTTTCCATCGCATCGAAATTTTAAGGAGAGGCCAGAGCCCCACCGGTTCCTGAAAATTCCGATCCCTTCGCGGCCTGCCGCCCTTCTGAAAAGCACCGACTCCGGAGGTGCTTTCTCCCCCTTGCGGGCAAGCTGTTTTCTGCTGCAAAACGAGAATCGTGCAGCAGAAAACACAGCTTGCTATTTGCCCTTTGCAAATACCTTCTGCCCGCTCGCGGACAGAACATTGAAAGAGCCGCCGTAAAACGGGGCAAGGACGGCTTCATTAGCGTCGGGATCGTTCACGAGGCAAAGATACCGACCTATTCAATCACTTGTGCCATAAGCGATTACGCCACTTGCGTCCACTTTGACGCCACACGCGGCCATAGCGGAAAAAGAGCATACAACCCGTGTTTTTAAGGGTTTACTTTGCACGTGAGAACGGATACGGGCAATGACACATCCCCCTGTCCGCACACGTGTGGACGGATGCAGAAAACATCGTGTGCAGAGGAAAAAGCGGGTCTTTGTCCGGATAAGCAAATGCGGTTGCGCATGAGTATAAAATCGGACACGCGCCCATGCACCGGCATACCGGCGTAACAGCCTGCCAGCGCACCAGCATATATGCGTGCCGGCATACCAGCATAAAATCTCATGCCGTCACTTGTCCGGATACGTGAAGAGATGAACGATTACCCGATTGTATAACTAAAAACGCATGGAACAATGAAAGAGAAAACGAAATTCGTGGCCTTCTCCACCCAGAAAGGCGGAGCGGGCAAAACCACCCTCACGGTGCTGGCAGCCTCTTACCTGCACTATGTAAAGGGTTTCAATGTCGCGGTCATCGACTGCGATTATCCCCAACACTCCATCGTGGAGATGCGGGAACGTGACCTGAAGCTTGCCCTCGAAGACGAACATTACAAGAGGTTAGCTTACGAACAATTCACCCGGCTTCAAAAGAAAGCCTATCCTGTCGTGGAAAGCAACACGAAAGAGGCGTTGGCCGATGCCGACTACCTCCTGCCGCAAGGTGATTTCGATTATGTGTTCTTCGACCTTCCCGGTACGATCAATAACGAGGATCTGATTCATTCCCTGGCCGGAATGGATTATCTCGTCGCCCCGATCAGTGCCGACCGGGTTGTCATGGAAAGCACCCTGAATTACGCGGTTGTGGTAAAGGAGCATATCATGGGCCGCGAGAAGTCCCGGATGAAAGGGCTGTATATGCTATGGAACATGGTGGACGGACGTGAAAAGACAGAGTTATATCAGGTTTACGAGGCGGTAATGAAAGAGCTGGGTCTTCCTGTTCTGAAGACCTTCCTGCCTGACACCAAGCGTTTTCGTCGTGAGCAGAACGCCAGCCGTCGCTCTGTCTTCCGCTCCACGCTCTTCCCGGCAGACCGTTCTTTGATCCGGGGCAGCAACCTGGATAAACTCGTGGATGAATTGATCGAACTGTTAAAGTAGGATCTTATGAGCGGAAAAGAACATGACGACGGTTTGGACGCTTCCTTCATCATCAGCCAGGCCAAAAGCCGAAACCGGCCATTACATCCTTACACGCCGGAAAAAGAGGAGGAGGCATCGGCTCTATCGGAACCGTCCGGCGAGGCCGCCGCCTCGCCGGCTACGAAAGAGGAGGGACGCCGCCGAAGAGGGAAAGGCCAGGATTACGAGCGTCTTTTTATCCGGAACGCCCCCTCCAATACCCGAAGCGGCAAAACGGTGTATATCCGCAAGGAGTTTCACGAGCGTATAACCCGGATAGTGCAGGTTATCGGTAAGAACGAACTCTCGCTGTATAGCTACCTGGACAATGTGCTGGAGCAGCATTTCGCGACCTATCAGGAGGAAATTTCGGAACTCTACAAGAAACGGAACTCCGATATTTTTTAGTTATGAACCCAATATTTACAACCTATTAAAAACAATCCATCATGTCAGACAAAGCAATTATTTTATCTGTTATCCTGGCGGCCGTCCTTTGCGTCGCCGTGCCCTTCATCTTCCGCGTGTGCCGCTACCGGCGCAGGATGAAAACCCTTATCGTCCCCGACGGCCCTTCGGGGGAGGTCGCCGTGGGGACTGTCCCCACCCCCGAGGCCGAGTACCTGGCCCGTTACATCTGCCTGCTGCGGCTGCCTTTCGCCGGTAACAAGCACGTGAAGATACGTCCGTCGTATCACGAGCGTATCCGCGAGATCACCCGTGTCATCGGTCGTGGCGACGTGACGATCACGGCCTACGTGGACAAGGTTCTCAAGGCGCACCTGGACGATAACCGGGAAACCATCGAGCGGCTTTTCGAGGAACGCGAGGCCGTGGCCTCCCGGCAACCCAAAGCGGAGGAGCGATGAACGGGGCGTTGTGGCTGCTGCCCCTCTTTGCCGTGGGGTATGCCTTGTGGGCGTTTTTCCGCCTGCGGCGGATGGAACGTAACGAACCGGCAGACGGGATCGTTGCCGAAGACACGCCCTGCCGGCAGGAGATCATCGGCAGGAGCCGCTTTGTCCTCGACCCGCGCCACTCCCGGCCACAAGCTGCCGTAGAATCTGAAACTGAAAAAGTTACGGAAAAAGCCGATATATTTGTGCCCACGAATGTACCCGAACACCCCCGGCAGATTCCGCCGGAAGACCTGGATGAAGTGTTCGGTGTCGCTCCCGAGGGGGAGCCTAACGAACCTCTGGAAATCGACTTTCCGCTGTACGATGAATCTTTCCCGGATGCGGACGCGGAGGAGCCGGATTATGACGAGGATGAAGACGACACCGAAGAGCTGCCCCTTTTGGGCCGCTCGCTTGCCCAGGGGGTTAGTTTTGAACAGATGGGCGAAGCCTACCGCCACGTGGTACATGATCCACCTTCAACAGACGAGCAAAGGGAGGAAACGGGACGTGTCCTCCTGGGCCTGAAACAGACCGACATGTTCGAGGTCATCGTTTCGGGCCGCCCCGACGGGAACGACAGGGTAAAATCCCTGATCGACACCTACCTCTCGGCCTTTCACCGGCGTATGTCCGAGAGGTCTGCGGAAAGCCCATCTCCGCAGGGTTCGGTTCCCACGGGTTTCGACGTCCGTGAGTTTGTTTAACCCCATAATGACATCACGATGAAAGAAAAAGACTACGGGTAGCACGTGAGGCTATCCTCGAACCACTGAAAAAATCCGAATCAAGAAGTTTAACCCGGTGCGGGGCCTATCCATCCCCGCGCCACAATTCAAACATTATCGAGTTATGAGAAAGAACAAGATTCTTCTTCCGGCGGCATTTCTCTTTGCCGCCATCTCCTCCGCTTTCGCGCAGGGCAACGGCATCGCCGGCATTACGGAGGCTACCAACATGGTAACCAGCTACTTCGATCCCGGAACGAAGCTCATCTACGCGATTGGGGCTGTGGTCGGCCTTATCGGCGGGATCAAGGTCTATAACAAGTTTGTGCGACGTGAAGTTGCGTAAGTGATTGTGTAACATTCTGATTACACCTCCAGTTCCGTCTGGAGTAGCCTACGGACACGTGCATAGGGAGTAATTCCTTTGTACGAAGCTGTCCCGACAAGGTAGCCTTTCCGAAAGGAGGAGACTGAACCGCGAGGGGAGGTCAACGGCTGATAATACCATTCAGCACGAGGAGCTTGGCTTAGCGGTATGGTCAACGAAAGTGAACTGTCCGATAAACATCGTAAAGTACAACGAGCCAAAGGTATTGACAGGCTCGAACCAAAAAGGTAAGCAGTCGGCTGTTCCCTTGAATTTTGGGGACACACGGACATGAAGCACTGCCGGTGGAATAGACAGGACCTAACCCGCTTATTTGTCACTTATGTAAAACACGGTAAGCCCGTATCTCTCCCATCTTAATGGGTAAGCAAACCGTAAGGTGAGCCTACATGGGGTGCGGGTATAGGAAAGCGGAAAAAGCGAATGCCGTTCTGTAATGGAACGGATACGGATTGAGCCTCGGTCACGTGTGGCAAGGGCGACATCATCCGACACGAAAGTGGGCAGACTTCCGTATGGTAACACTTTACAGAATAGTTTACAGAACTTTTAAAGCAAGGAATGCAAATGAACAAGACGAAAGAATTGTGTGCGCCTGAAAACAGAAACCTCCACACACTCTGGTCGGAAATCGACTGGACACGGGCGGAGATGTATGTTCAAAAGCTGCAAGCACGTATTGTAAAGGCTCAGAGGGAAGGCAGACATAACAAGGTGAAAGCCTTGCAATGGACGCTTACCCACTCGTTCTACGCCAAGGCATTGGCTGTAAAGCGAGTTACTACCAACAAAGGTAAAGACACCGCAGGCGTTGACAAGGCTGTATGGTCATCACCGCTTGCGAAAGCCAAAGCCATCGGTTCACTCAAACGCCGTGGTTACCAACCGCAACCACTACGCAGGGTGAACATCGAGAAGAAAAACGGCAAACTACGCCCCTTGGGCATACCGACAATGAAAGACAGGGCTATGCAGGCTCTCTATCTCATGGCACTCGACCCGATTGCAGAGACCACGGGTGACACCCACTCATACGGTTTCCGCAAGCACAGATGCACTCATGATGCCATAGAGCAATGCTTCATCCTGCTCTCTCGGACGTGTGCGCCCGAATGGATACTCGAGGGA
>OHTZ01000247.1_pt1 | contig 39017 bp, 38 predicted proteins | sample 1579011 | NCBI WGS metagenome assembly OHTZ01 (sample SAMEA3879603, study PRJEB24766) | human gut metagenome | biome: human-associated habitat; feature: feces | place: USA | collected 1985/1987
ACTGTAAAACCGACGGCAAAACCAACTGTAACACCGACGGCGACACCAACTGTAAAACCAACGGCAACACCAACTGTAACACCGACGGCGACACCAACTGTAAAACCGACAGCAACACCAACGGCAACACCGGCAGGTGAATTTGCAGAAAAAACGTATTTGTCTACCGGTTTTGAAGACGGAACGGATGGATTTACCGGACGTGGAGCAGCAAAAGTAGCAGTGGCTTCCGGCGGAAGAAGTGGAAATTGTCTTTCTGTAACCGGACGTACGAGCACATGGAACGGAGCTGAATTGAATGTAACGGATTCGATTGTGAAGGGTGCAACGTATTCGATTTCGGTATGGGTAAAACAGACTTCAGGTTCTGACAAGACGATGAAATTGTCCGGAAACTTAGCTGTGTCTGGTCAACAGGATAGTTATCCGGCAATTAAAGACAATACAACAGTACCAAGTGGTTCGTGGGTAGAGTTAAAAGGCATTTACACGGTGCCGGCTTCCTTTACTAAACTGACCTTTTATGTGGAAGGACCGTCTGATACCTTTGATTTCCTTGTGGATGATGTCACGATTAAACAGATTTCTGCAGGCAAAGAGCCTTATAATCCGGAAAGTCTCACCAGTATTAAAGCTACCTACAATGGCATCTTTGAGCGCATGGGCAATGTGTTGAGCTATAATACATCATGGAACGATGGTTATCAGATGCAAAGTGACGAGACAATGAAATTCGTGAAACATCACTACAATAGTTACACACTGGAAAATGAATTGAAACCGGCGCAGATTTTGTCTGACTGGAGTGGTACGATTTCTGTGAGCGAAGCGAAAAAACTTGGTTATGTGATTCCGGATGGTTACACCGAATCGACGGTTGGCAAGTTGAATTTTGACAGTGTGGACAAAATTCTTGAGATTGCCAATCAGTATGGACTTCAGATGCGTGGACATGTGATGCAGTGGCATCAGCAGACATCAACGCGTTTCTTCAAGGAAGGATATAGCAGCAGTGGCGCTAATGTCTCGAAAGAAGTGATGGACAAACGACTTGAATTTTATATCCGTTCTGTAATGAAACATGTCATGGATAAGGAAAAGAGTTTGACCGGTAAGGCAGGGTCCCTTGTTTATTGCTGGGACATTACGAATGAGTATACACACCGTACCAATGATCCGGCAGCTACAAGCTGGATGGACGTTTATGGTAACATGGGTCTGAAACCGACTTATGTGAAAAAAGCTTATGAAATTGCTTATGATGAGTTAAAACAATATGGATTGCAAGAGGATGTTACGTTATTTTACAACGATTATAATGAGTATGATGTTGCAGATGAAATTGTAGAACTCATTAATTACATTAATGAAGGAGAAGAAGCAAAAATCTGTGGTGGAATCGGTATGCAGAGCCATATTACCGTGAATTATCCTTCTCTTGAGAAATATGGAACAGCAGTGGATAAGTTTTTGGCAACCGGACTTCAGGTTCAGGTTACAGAATTGGATATCGGAATCGAAGATGGACAGACAGAAGAGGATCTGGCAAATCATTATTCCGATATTATGAAACTGCTTATTTCCAAGCAGGAAAATCGTGATAAATCCGTAAATGCCCGCGGTATTACCGGCGTTACGGTGTGGGGACTTTATGATACCATATCATGGAGAAAACCTACGTCATGTCTTTTGTTTGGCAGTGGATTGGATGATCCGAAAGCTGCATTTTATTCATTTATTGATGCGGCGACCAAATAGGCTGTAAACAGTTGTGACATTTTTCCAACCGTTTCTACAGTGATGATAGAAAGTGCGTAGTGATTATGTTAAAATGAAACAAATTTTGATTTGTGAAAGGAGATTTTATACATATGAAATATTCAATTGAAGGAGCACCATTGCCGGTTGTTATTTGTGATTTGGAGCCAGGCGAGTCTATGATTACCGAAAAAGGAGCTATGTCGTGGATGACACCAAATATGAAAATGGAGACATCCGGCGGCGGAATGGGAAAAATGATTGGACGTATGTTTAGCGGCGAAAATATGTTTCAGAACCGTTATACAGCAGAAGGCGGACCTGGACAGATTGCATACGCTTCCAGTTTTCCGGGTTCGATTTTGGCATTTGAAATTGGAAATGGAAATGAGATAATTGCACAGAAGAGCGCATTTCTTGCTTCTACGGAGGGAGTGACATTATCGGTTGCGTTCCAGAAAAAATTAGGTGGCGGTCTGTTTGGTGGCGAAGGTTTTATTATGCAGAGACTTTCCGGCAACGGTACGGCTTTTGTAGAAATTGATGGTTATGTAAAGGAATATGAGCTGGCAGCAGGGCAGCAGATGATTATTGATACCGGCTACTTAGCTGCGATGGATACAACCTGTACGATGGATATTACAACCGTTAAGGGACTGAAAAATAAAGTGCTTGGTGGAGAAGGATTCTTTAACACCGTAGTGACTGGTCCCGGTAAGATTTATCTGCAGTCGATGCCGATTAACCAGATGGCAGGTGTTCTGCAACCATTTTTATCAACAAACAAATAATCTTTTACAAAGGGTGAATCTCTTGCTATAATAGACATGAAAATGTGTTAAAGGAGATGATTCCAATGGTAAAAACCGTGTTAAAAATTGACGGTATGATGTGTGGCATGTGTGAATCGCATATGAATGATTTGATTCGTAACCATTGTAAGGTGAAAAAAGTTTCTTCCTCTGCAAAAAAAGGAGAAACTGTTGTAATCAGCGAGGAATCGTTAGATATTCCTATGCTTGAAAAGGAAATTAAAGAAATTGGTTATGAATTAGTTTCCCATACAAGTGAGCCTTATGAGAAAAAAGGATTGTTCCGTCGATAAGAATTACTCGATTTTGTCTCCGATTACGGTATGCAGTGTGTGTTCCGTAATCGGAGTTTTTTTATGGGAAAAATCACGGTAATCCGATGGGGAAAATCCAGTCTGTCTCTTAAAAAGTTTGGAAAAAGTAAAAGCATCATTGTATCCGACACAGTAGGCAATATGCTGGATAGACATAGAGCTTTCTTTCAACAATTGTTTTGCCTGATTAATGCGGTACTGCGCAAGATATTCCTGTGGTGTATAACCGGTGGCGTGCTTAAATAACCGCGTCAGATAGGAGCGGTTTAATCCGCAATAATCCGCAATGTCCTGAATGCGGATTGGGTCTGAATATTTTTGTCTGATAAAACAGATGGTGTTTTGAATATAAGTCAGCGCATCTGTTTTCTTTTTTTTCGTCTTTTTATCTAGATTTGCTGCTTGAACCATATGCTGGAATAATTGATATACATTGCCAATGCAGGCGTATTCATCCTCGTGATATGTAAGAATATTCCGCAGACAACGTTCTGTTTTTGGGGCATGTTCACGCAGGGAGAGAACGGGATTTGTTTCTGATAAACCGCAGCGATTCAGCATTTCCTTGATTTTGAAGCCATCAAACTGAATCCAGATATAGTTCCATGGATTGTTTTCGCCGGCTTCGTAATAGGATGGTGTATGAGCCGGTATAACAAAGATATCATGTTCTTTTACGGCAAATTCTTTGTTCTGGATACGGAGAAGACCTTCACCGCTTACGACATAATGCAGAATATATAATTTGCGGATAATTGGACCATATCCGTAAGATGGGTCACATTTTTGACATCCGACCTCATACAGATTGACATCATCGTAGGATGAATAATTTACCAGATATACTTCGTCAAATGTTTTTGCAGCCATGAATAGTCCCCCTTTTGCTTGATTTTACCATGTTACTCCTTCTTGTGTCAAAGAAAATTGGTAACATTTTTCCAAAACAAGGTCACAAAATGACATGGCGATAACGGGGGTATTGTTGTACACTTATTAAATCAGGAAGTAAATAAGGGGGACCGAGAAATGCAGTTTAAAGAGTGTTATCAAAATCCGTTTATTGAGGAGCGTGCCGATCCATACATTACATTGGGACCGGATGGATTTTATTATTTCACCGCTTCTTATCCAATGAAAAGTGCAGACGACAAGGATGGATATGACCGTGTGATTTTGCGGCGGGCAAAAGATATTTCAGAACTTGCATCGGCAGAAGAAATTACTATTTGGAAAGTGGCAGATACAACATTAACACATCGTTTTATCTGGGCGCCGGAACTGCATTATATCGCAGGACGCTGGTATGTGTTTTATGCCGGAAGTGAGGACAAGGAAAATAACTGGGCATTTGACTGTCACGTTCTTGTCTGCGACAGCGATGATCCATATACCGGAACTTGGAGTGAAAAGGGAAAATTCCAAAAGCGGGAAGACGATGATTTTTCTTTCACCGGCTTTTCCTTGGATATGACATATTTTGAAAATGGTGAACGCTCTTATGTGATTTGGGCGCAGCATAGTCCGGAGAAAATTTCATGCCTGTATTTGGGAGAGGTTAATCGCGAGGAGCCGTGGAAATTAATTTCGCTTCCGATGCTTTTAACCGAGCCGGAGTATGACTGGGAAAAAGTCCGCTATGCCGTAAATGAAGGACCTGCGGTTGTCAAACATGATGGCAGAATAATGGTTTTCTTTTCAGCGTCCGGTACTGGTCCGGAGTATTGTGTAGGAGTAATTTCTGCCAAAGAGGGAAGTGAATTGCTAAAGCGGGATTCATGGACTAAGCAGAATACACCGGTGCTTACATCCGAAGATTTACATGAGGAATTTGGACCCGGACACAATTCATTTACAAAAGATAAGGATGGAAATGATATTTTCGTATATCATGCCAGAAGTCTGGAATGTTTTGAGGGAAGATGCGGATATTCGGAAAATGACCCTCTGCATGACCCATGCCGGCATGCAAGAGTGAGAAGAATAGTGTGGGAATAAAAAAATGAAGTTCATTCGTATCGAGACAAGATAATGCTTCGCATTATAGTCTCTCACGAATTGAACTTCATTTTTGTTTGATATTATGGGGTGAGGTTTTCTCTTATTAAAATCCTGCACCCATTTTCCCATCCAAATCGTGTATTATATAGAAAGTAATTATTTTCTACCATGCATGCAAAAGAAATTGTAGTAAAGGAGTATCAGGCAATGATAAATAAATATGCCGGGATAGAGTATGAGGACGTCGTGCGGCAGTATGCAGATGACATAACCAGACTATGTGTTGTCTGGACGCAGAATGAGGAAGCGGCAAAGGACTGCTTTCAAAATACGTTTCTGAAACTCTATCAGACAGAACAAACCTTTCGAGAGGAAGAACACATAAAAGCGTGGCTTTACACAGTTGCGCGAAATGAATGCAGAGATTACCACAGGCAGTTCTGGAATCGAAATGTGGATATTGGATATGTGCCACAGGAGAACCAAAAGGCTGGCTCTCTGCAAATAGAAGATGAAGAAACGGAGCAGCTTGTTGTGGCTCTGCGAAAATTACCTTTTCGATACCGTGAAGTAATTGTGCTTTATTATTATGAAGAATATGGCACGGGTGAAATTGCAAAAATGCTGCATACAAGTGTGAATACGGTGAAATCAAGACTTCGCAGAGGCAGAGAAAAACTCGCTGCTATCATGAAAAATTAACAGGGATTAAACAGGAGGCATAATGATGGATATTAAAAAAATAGATAAGATTAAAGCCCCGGAAGACTGGGTGGAAGAGGCACTGAATCCGGAAAAGATACAGGGTATTTCCCATAGGAGAAATTCAATGAAAAAACTTCGGACAGCGGCTGCGGCGGTAGTGATTTTCCTTTTGTGCGGAACTTTTGTAACTGTGGCGGCAACGAAATCCAATGTGTTTCAATCGCTTTTGGAAAATATGTTTGGCAAGGAAAATGTCACCGAGGTGGAGTTAAATCCAGAACCAACGAAACAGGTGGCAGACGTTAAGGCGGAAAAAGATGGCACGATACAATTACAGGAAAACATGATGGTGGTCGGAGAGAAAGAAAGTTTTATCAGTGAATATCATTTTGAGGGAGATGAGGAAAAAGTAGACCATGTGTACACAGTAGTTTCCAATGGATTAAAGAAAATGACACCGGTTGCTTTTGAAAGTGTACTTGACGGGGAAAAATGCGGTTTTCAATATGTGGCAAGCGGCAACGAAATTTATGCCTTTAATTACACGGGAGGAATTACCGAGATTTTCTCTTATTATAAAAACGGCATAATTTACGGTGTAAGAGAAGAAAAAAATGCGACAAAAGGTTATTTGGTGGAAATCAATCTGGCAGAGAAAACGGTGAAAAAAATATCCGGCGGTAACATGATATGCAATTTTGTTATGTCACCGGAAGGTAGTAAAATTTTATGCAATCACAGGGGAGACGGCTACTGGTCAGTCTTTGATATTGCTTCGCAGACGGAGAAAAAAATAAGTCAGAAACTCGTGAATGGATATGCCAGAACAACAGAAATTGAGTTTTTGGATGAAAACCGAATTTTAACCTACGGTGAGTCAATTTTTAAAAACAGTACAGAAGAGGATTCTACATGCGTAGTAAATTTACAGACCATGAGAATTGAGAAGAAATATTCAGGTGTCGGCCTTGTTAATATGAAATGGTCTTACCGTTACCACCACAAAAAGAAATCACTGGAATTTTATGAAATTACCGGAAATCAGTCATTTACCATTCCGGATGTTAAGGATAGTGGCGATGTAATTGATGTAAGTGGTGATTATGTATTATTTGGAAATCTGGAGGAGAAAAAACAGGCGGTTTATCTCATTCAACTCACAAATCATACGTGGAAGAAGATGAATATTCCGAGGAAATTAAGAAATGATATGGAAATTCATCTGGTGAAAACGCAGAAGAAAATTTTGATAACAAATAAAAAGAGGGCGTATTTGGTGGATGTGAGTGCGATGTAAATAGATACGGTCAGAGGCATAAAAATAAAAACACATTGCAATGGGAAGCAGTGTGTTTTTATTTTGGAAGTGTTTCTTTGCTTCTTGTGTAGGGCTTTTTCTCATCGGTAAGTTCCGCAAGGTAATCCATGCTTGTATTGTAATAGACAGCAAGTCGCCTTAGCACTTCAATCGGCATGCTCCGGCTGTCTGTCTCATAATGTGAATACGTACGCTGGCTGATGTGTAAGTAGTCTGCAATGTCTGTTTGTTTTAAATCGTGGTCTTCTCGCAAATCACGAATACGCTGCATTTTCATGTGAAAAACCTCCTGGGATTAAGCGTGATTTTAAACGGATGAAATCCGAGTAAAATACAGTAATATTATAAATTGTACATAGTACATCTGATATTATTAGAACAAAATGGACTATTGATTTATAGAACAATATGTGCTATGATGTGAACGTGAATTAACAAAAATTGGAGGAATTGTTATGAAGAAATTAGTTTTATCAACAGCATTACTCGTGCTTGGAGTGGCAACACTGGCAACACCTGCGAAAGCAGCAAAAAAGGCAACGAAATTTTCTTTGACACCGTCAACAATCGCTGTTACACGAAAAAGTGTAAAGGTATCTGTCACGGTAAAAAAGAAAGCGAAAATAAAAGAAATTCGCTATCGTGCCGGAAAAGTCACAAAGAAAGCAAACAAATATTGGAAGCGTGCAAAATCAATCACGAAAAAGAAATCTTTTAGTGCTCCGTATAATGGCTGGTATTCGGTACGGTTGAAAAACAAAGCCGGAAAGTACACTGTCCGCAATATTCAGATTCAATGCATTGACAAAACAGCGCCATCGGTAAAAACAGGCTACACGGTTGCAAATAAAGTTGGAACGGTTTCCGTTTCTGCGTGGGATAATAATGGAATTTCCTATATCGGTTATCAGAAGGGCTGGCTGCAATCAAAGAAAAAAGCCGATTATACGGCAATGCAAAACGATCAGAAGTCATTTCAAGTGACAACACCGGGATATTATACTGTTTGTGTTAAGGATGGTGTAGGAAACACTTATTTGGCTTACCAGTATGTGGAACTTTGGAAGGATTTGTGGAGTTTGGAGCCGTTTGATAGTTATGCTGCAGAAAACTATGAAGGTTCAATGAAAGATCGTTGGGGAAATTCGATTACGAATCCGATTTGCGTTGATGCAGGTTGGCAAGGACGTGGTTATATTGAATATTATCTAGATGGAAAATACAATAAATTATCAGGAAATATTATTCGTTCACATAGCTTAGATGATGGTGCTGTTTCATGGGTGAAGATTATTGCTGACGGAGTAGTAATTTATGAGGCATCAAAGATTAATTATAAAACACAACCCATTTCTTTTGATGTTACTATTAATCATGCAAAGTATGTGAAAATTGCTGCGGGTTCAGACCATGCAAATTATGGAGACATGCTGATTACCAATGCAAAACTTTATAACTAGGTTTATAACGGTGAAAAAAAGGAGTTGAGGAATATGAAAAAAAGAATCTTTTCAGTACTTGCTATCATGTGCAGTATGATGCTTATATTGACCGGATGTGGCGAGGCGAATGAGACAGATGTGAGCGACGGTGGGATTAATGCACAAGATAACACCATGAAGTTTTCAGAATTATTTGAAAATGATGTTATTGCTTATTTTGGATATTTGAAAGAAGATGATGATTTGATAGGTAAGGATCAGGAGATATCAAGAATAGGATTTTTTTGCTCAGATGGTTCAGTTTCAGAATATTCCTTGGGTACAAAAACGTCTGATTCTAAAGTGGGAGGACGAGGTGCTTCTAAGTTGGGAAAGTTGGCGAAAATGAAGGAAAATCAAATTGAGCAATCTTTAGTATATGTAGGAAATCTGTCTGCTGAAGAATACTATACATATCAAGAGCAGGAGAGCGAAATCTCTTATTGGTACAAAGATGAAGAAAAATACTCACTAGGGCTTGTTACAGATGAAACTGGGAATAATGTAAGTTATGAAGGGTTTGAGTATGACGGTTCTCCATCTCGTTTCTATGATCGGAAATACAGTTTTGGAGGGCATGTACAAGTTTATGGAAGTTCTTACATGTATTTTCAAAAAAAGGATCCATATAGTACGGAATTGTCGGCATCCTTCATGCTGATCCGGGATACAGAGAAAACGAAGGAAAAGGAAATTGTATTTGATGACATTGGAACAGAAGGAATTTATGTAGATGGTGAACTTGGCGGAACACAGGATTATGATGACAGCGTGACGGAAGGGTAACAAGATGTCAAATAAAAAAACTGATAACGCGATGCGAAATCTGTTTATTGAAAAAATATACAATATATGCGATGGGAAAAAAGCAGAAGAAGTCTTTTTGACTTACATAAAATCAGATGGGACAGAGGATGATATAACGTATCGGTCTTTTGGATTAAAATGTGAATTATTAATGCAGAAATTTCAGAAGAGTATGCTGCGTAGAAATGACCGTGTACTTGTATTAACACCGATGTCTCCATTTGGGTGTATTGCGGTGAGCGCGCTTGCTATTTCTGAACTAGTAAGCGTAGTATTGAATCCACAACTGCCAGAGGAAGAACTGGATTCTTTGGTGAAAAAATCAGACATTAGCGGCATTGTATGTGATGAAGAAATTTATCAAAAGTATGCTTATAAATGGACACAAAAATATCCGGTTTTTAATATAAAAACGGGTGATTTGTTTCTTGATAGAGAATACTTTTCTGAGCCATCAAAAGACAGCGATGATGTGCTTGCTATTCTATATTCATCAGGAACAACAAGTGAACCCAAAGGTGTCATGATAACATATGAGGCACAGATGAAATCAGCGGAGTTTCTTCTTCGTGCATTTGGAACAAATGATATTCGATACCTATTAGTGTTTCCAATGTTTCATGTTTCTGGTTTTTCAGTGTTTTTTGCTTTGTTTTTGGGCGGAGGACAGATTGGACTGCTCGAAAATACAAACTCAATAAAATTAATGGATGGATTCCAAAAGTATAAGCCCAATGCATTTGGAATGGTACCAAAAGTTTATGAAACATTTTATACGAAAATAGTAAGTCAGTTAAATAACAAAAAGTTTGCAATGAAAATGCTTTCCTTTTGTGGCTGGTTAAATGAAAAATTACATATCAAAGCCGGAAGTTTTTTCTTTAGAAAAATAAATAAGCAGGTATTTGGTGGAAAGATGAAATTTTTAGGAACTGGTGGCGGAAAGTGCAGCAGGGAAGTAGGTTTATTTTTTCAGAAGATGGGTTACTACTGGATGAATACATATGCCTCAACGGAAATGAATCTGCCAATGCTTACGACAACGGTTTATGATAGATTTCCATCGGATTCTATTGGGAAAATAACATCGTTTCCTGAAATTTTGGTGCGGATTCAAAATCCGGACGCAAATGGAATTGGAGAGATTCAGGTAAAAACGCCATGTCATATGAAAGGATATTTCCGGGATGAAAAGGCAACAGAAGAAGCTTATGAGGATGGATATTTTAAAACAGGAGATTTAGGATATTGTGATTCAAAAGGATATGTATATATTACCGGAAGAAGTAAGGAAAGTATTCACCTTCGAAATGGAGAGAAAGTAACGCCTGAGCAGTTAGAAAATTTGTATGCTGATTGCATTCCGGAAAATGTTATGGCAGCATGCGTAGGTATTCCGGTAGAGGAAGCCGGCTATGATGAAGTAATTTTTTTCTTGGAAAAGGATTTGATAAAAGATACCACTTTGGTAAAGAACCAGTTCATGAATCGGTCAAAAGAACTTGGCGGTGATTACCGGATTGCAGATGTGCAGTTTGTTGATAAGATACCATTGTCATCCATAGGTAAAGTTCAAAGATATAAACTGCGTAATAAACAAGTGACGGACGAAAATAAAAGCCGGGTTGAACATCTTGAGAAAGAACTGGATACGCATAAGCAGCTGGAACAGATACTGCGGTCATTGGGTGTACAGCAAGAGATTCGGGAGAAGTCTGTATTAGAGGATGATTTAGCAATTGATTCCTTGAATTTGTTTGAATTATGTGTAGAAATCGAAAAACAGTTTGGTGTGAATTTAACAAATTGTATTTCCGCTCAATTAACGGTTCAGCAATTGTGTGAGCTGATTGAGCATCAGGGAGAAAATGCTCAAAATACCGTGTCATATGATGTGGAAAAATATCCGATGAAACGGCATATAGGAGACCGTTTTACTTTATCGGCTTTTCGCTGTTTTACTAAGTTGTTTTACAAATTTGAAGTGAGCGGAGAGGAATATATACCGGAAAAAGGACCTTATATTATTTGTGCAAACCATCAAAGCCATCTAGATGGGATGTGGATTATGGCAGCGGGGAAGGGAAAAATAAAACTTGAAGATTTTTGCTGTATGGCAAAACAGGAGCATTTAGATTCCGGTATATCCAGAAGGGGTCTGAGACTTACGGGGGGAATCCCGGTAGCCAGAGGAGCAAATACAAGTCCTGCTTTGAAACGAGTTCTTGAATGTCTGCAACAGGGCAAGGTGGTTTTGATTCACCCGGAAGGGACAAGAACAACAGATGGAAAAATAGGTGAATTTAAATCCGGTGCGGAAAAGATTGCATTGGAGGCAGATGTTCCTATATTGCCGGTCAGCATTGAAGGAGCATATGAGATATACCCGAAGAATCAAAAACTTCCGCATATGATTCGGAAAGGAGGACGATATCCTTTAAAAATACAGTTTTATCCAACTTTGAGTGAGAGGGATGAAAAAAAAGATTTTTATCATAAGTACCTGTTATTAAATAAGGACGAGAAACAAAGTGAGGTAATTAAGGAAAAGAAGAAAGATAAGCTATTATTGAGTAGTTTGTTGAAAGCAGCAAGATTGTTATGGCATTTTAATATATCGGGATTAAATTATATCGAGAAGGGGAAAAACTATATTATTTGCTCGAATCATACGAGTTATTTGGATCCGGTATGGATTTTGTCTGCTCTTGGAAAGACATTAGGAAAAAAAGAATTTGTGACATTGGCAGCGGCAGAGCGGAGATTGGATTCTAAGCGCTTTTTTCGTTTGTTACGGTGCATTCCTGTTGAAAGAGAACGGGGAACACATCCGGAGATTGACTGCGTGAAAGAACATTTATTAAATGGTTCAAATGCAATTATATTTCCCGAAGGTGCCCGCTCTCGTGATGGTGGTCTGCTTCCGTTAAAAAAAGGCGTTATTAAAATTGCAAAGGATACGGGTATTTCTATATTGCCAATATACATAGAGGGCGGATTTGAAATATATCCAAGGCATGAAAAATCTCCTAAATTGTTTAATTGGAAGAAGCATAAAAGATATTCATTAAATATTACGGTACAAGAGCCATTGAATCCATTAAAATGTGACGAACAGGAAATGTTTAAGCAGTTAGAGAAAAAGTTGAAAGGAGAAGACCTATGAATATTGGATTAGATGTGGATGGTGTTTTAGTGGATGTTCGCACGTTTCAGTTAAGAGAAGGAAAAAGATATTTTCAAAAAAAGTATGGAATATCCATTAAAAATCCGGATATGTTTGAGGTGCAGGATGTATTTGAATGTACGAAAAAACAGAGAGAGTCCTTCTGGATTAAGTATATTTGGAAGTATTGCCTGAGAGAACCGATGACAGAAGATGCTGCGGAAGTTGTTAATTCACTAAGAGAAGAAGGACACCGAGTTGTAATTATAACGAGCCGAGTCCATACAACAGAAACCGGAATTACCGGCAAATTATTCCGCTGGATGTTAAAGCATTGGTTAAAGAAAAACCATATGACTTATGACGACATTATTTTCTGTGAGGAAAAAGGCAGTGGAGTGGATAAATTGCGCGTCTGCAAGGAAAACAACATTGATGTTATGGTAGATGACAGCCCGGAAAATCTTTATGAGGTTCGTAAAAACAATCAGGTGATTTGTTATACGGCTGCATGGAATTTGGAGTGCCATGATCTGGATGAGTGCAGGGTAAATAGTTTTAAGGAGTTATATGAAAGGGTGAAGGAACTGAAATGATGGGGGGACATGAATTTGATAGAAAATCCATTCATGAAATAGAAAAGATGACAATTTATGATAAGCAAGCATATATAAGTCAACTTCGAGAATATTATGTGAAATTACCCTTTGATAAAACTAAGCTGTTAAGGTGTGAAAGAATTCATAAAATATTGGTGCGCATTATAGGAAGGGCGATTTTGTGGGGGATCAAGATTGATGTAAGAGGAAATAAAAAATTTCCTATAAATCAAAATGTTGTTTTTGTATGTAATCACAAAAGAGCATTTGATATTCCACTTATGCATATCGTATTAAAAAATAGGATGCCTCATTTCCTTATAAAAAAGGAAAGTGAGTCTGGTATGTGGGGTGGAATCCTACGAAATATTGGAACCATATTTGTGCAGCGAGAGGATAAAAAATCTTGTGAAGAAGCTATTTCGGTGTTAATACATAATCTCGTACATGGGGAAGATGTTGTGATATTCCCTGAAGGAACTAGAAATCGGACACAACAATTATTACTGCCATTAAAAAAAGGGGCTGTATATGTTTCACAAGTTTCTCAAAAACCGGTTGTTCCAATTGCAATTAAGAAATATGGAAGAAAATATGTAGTTAATATTGGAAATAAAATTGTGTTTGAAACCAAAGAAAGTGTAAGAGAAGGAACCGTGCGTTTAAAACATATATTAGAAGGGCTTCTTTTAGAGATTTAGAATGAAAGTTGAAGCATTGAGTTGAGGAGGAATCATTATGAAGAGAAAAACAAAACGTCTGTTGGCAAAATTGCTTGCATTGGTAATGGTGTTATCCCTGTGCGAGATTACGCTGGGACAATCTGCGCCGGCTAAGGCCGCAGTTAGTTTACAAAATCCAACCACCGATGGAAATGGTGTAACAACATGGGATTGCATCTATTTTGGAAACTACTATCAAAGTAACAGTTCAACAAAAGAACCAATTAAATGGCGAGTCCTTTCCGTGAATGGAAATGATGCCTTTTTGCTGGCAGACCAGAATCTCGATTCTAAGTTGTATAACAAGATATATACGGATGTAACATGGGCAACGTGTACTCTTCGTACCTGGTTGAATGGAATATTTTTAAATACGGCATTTACATCGGCAGAACAGGTGGCAATTAAGAATACAACCGTTGTGAACGAGGATAATCCATACTTTGGAACAGAAGGTGGGGAGAATACCACTGATAAAGTGTATCTTTTGTCCATTGCAGAAGCAAGTAATACGGCTTATGGATTTAATGGCGAGTTTAGAACGTATAGTGAAACAAGAGTGGCAAAGAATACGGCATATGCAAAAGAGTGCGGAGCGAGGACGTCCACGAGTACGGAGTACGAGGGGAACGGCTATTGGTGGCTGCGGTCGCCGGGCGGTGGTAGTAGTCTTGCATCCGGTGTGGATTACAGTGGCTACGGCAATGACATTGGCGGTAGTGTCAACTATGGTAGTGATGCGGTTCGACCCGCTTTGCATTTAAATCTTTCCTCTTCTACTCTTTGGAGTTATGCAGGAAAAGTCACTGCGAAAGGGGGAGGTGGCTCTTCACAGCCTACATCAACACCATATGTTAGTGCGGAAGACAAAAAATATATCACTAACATTGAAAAGTCATTGCCTAATTTTTCAAACCTTGGATCAGCCGAATTAAAAGGACCGGAAATCAGTATTGGGAACAATACATTCAATATTTTTAAACAAAAAATGTCGATGGATTTATCCTTTTTCGATGCCACTAACATGACAGTGAATATTGATGCCAAGAATAAGACGGCGGAAGTATTATTAGGAATCAAGTCGAATAATAATGCCATCGTAAAAAAAGACCCAAATGACACTTATTGGCGTGAATCGTATCAGGAAGTAAAATCAATGGTTAAATCCTGTGGTGGAAAAGTCGATACGACAAAATTATGGAATCAGTTTTCCAAACTTCGAGGAAAGTTAAAGAAAGTAAACGGAAGTGCGGCATTTCATGTGAACGGTAATGCGGCAGGTTATGTAAAACTAAAATTAGATGATAATGGCAGTGTAATCGGTTTTGAAGAAGGTGGCATGACAGCGGCACTGGAAGCCGGCGGAAGTGTAAAAGTGCCGCTTTGGTGGATTGTGTATTCGGAATTTGGTGTTTCCGGAAGCGTCGATGGAAAAATCTGTCTTACGATGAATCCGCAAAAAGTCATTACACCAAGTGGAGAGTTAAATCTTGCAATCAAGCCGCATATCACCTTGGGCGCAGATGCGGTAGTTGTTGATATAAAAGGCGGTATTGAGGGAGAAATCGGCGGAAAAGCCTCTTTTCCATGGAAGAGTTTTTCGAATTCCGTGTCGGCTTATCTGACCGGAAAACTTTATATTCAGGCAGATACGATAGTGCCGGGATTGTCAGGGTATAAAGACTGGAAGTTTTCCCGATTGGAGTTGTATCCAAACTTAGGTAAGACGACAAAAAGTATCAGCAAAATGACGTATAAGAGAAGTGCGCCTGTGACAAAAAAAGAGATTCAATCGGTTAAAAAGAGTCAGAATCTCCTGGATTCGGCACAGGAATCGCTTGTTTATGAAAATGCAAAGCCGACAATAACGACGTTTGCGGATGGAACAGCAATTATGACATATTTGGATGATACCGAGGAAAATTCCGGTGGTCAGACAACACTGATGTACCGTTTATATCAGAATGGAGCATGGAGTGATGGCAAACCGGTTGACAAGACGGGACGGCTGGATACGGCAGCACAGATGTTTTCTCACAATGGATTTACTTATGTGATGTACGAAAACAGCGATGTGGCAATTACGGAAGATATGTCCGAGGAGGAAATCCTGCAGCACTTGACATTAAAAGTTGCAAGATATGATGAAGAAAGCCAAACTTTCGATAAGGTTGTTACATTGCGTGAAGCGGGAAAAAATTGGAGTTATAAATACCAGTTTGCGTCAGACGGAACAGATTTGTATGCCGTTTGGGGCGAAAACTCTTCTGGTGATGCATTGTTAGAAGAAGGTAAGACAAAGATTTATCGAAGTAAAATGACTGAGGACAGTTGGTCTGCTCCGGAAGAATTATACCGTACTGATGATACAATCAGTGACTTTGCGTATGGTTATGTTGGAGACGAATTTTCACTGGCTATGGTTCAGGGGGAGACCCTTTTGGTAAATGGTGAAACAATCGCAACTGCGGATACCGGAATGCAGGCAGTAAAATGCATCGATGGAAAGATTTACTTTATTCAGGACGGAACGCTTATGTGCTATGCCGGTGGGGAGACAGAAAATTTGAGGATTGCCTGCAGTTCTTCGTATGATGTATATGAAGATGCCGTTTACTGGATTGGGCAGGATAACTTTAATAGCGAAATTTATAAACAAAGGCTAGGAGAGGAATCCATTGCTGCTGCACTTACCGAAGATGGGGGCTATGTCAGTGGCTTTGCGCTATTAGAAAATAGTGAAGAACCGGGAGTTGTTTATACGGAGCAGGAAGTGGATACTTCAAAAGAAAATCCATATGGTGCGACGGTATTAAAATATAAATATGAGACCAAACGGAGTCAGGCGGAGGTTACCAATATTGCTTATGATGTTCTAAGTTTTGGTACGGACAAAGAAAATCCGATTTTGATTACTGTATCAAATACCGGTACAACCGATTTGAACCATGTGAAAATTACAGTAAAAGATGCTTCCGGTAATGTATTGTATGAGGGACCGTTCGTAGACAAACTAGCTGCTGGTATGCAAAGTGAGCAGGAGATACTGATTTCTGTTCCGGCAGACTTTACTACTTCGGATATTACGGCTTCCGTTACATCGGATGAAACATTTGAACAGCAATTGACAGCGAAGCAAACGATTGAAACGACAACAAGTGATCTTGCTGTTACAGCGAAAAATAAGGATTTAATAACAGTAACCAATAATGGTGGTAATGAGGCAGAAAATGTATCTTTTGTTGTTAAAGATGGTGGGGAAAACGGTAATGTAATACATACAGAAACATTGAAAACATTATCTTCTGGACAATCGAAAGATATTTCACTTGTGGAGATATGGAATAAAGCTACAAGAAATGATATGTCTGGAACAAAGATATTGTATTTGGAAGTAAATCAGGAAGAAACGGAATATGAGCTTTGGAATAATAGCATTGTGCTGGAAAAGGAAGTGGCACCAAATGCCACACCAACACCAACCATATCACCAACGCCAACACCGACGGTAACGCCAACTGCTGTGCCAACGAAACAACCGACGATAACGCCAACTGCTGTGCCAACGAAACAACCGACGGCGACGCCAACGGTCAAGCCGACTGTTGTCCCAACTGTAATTCCAACTTTAAAGCCGACCATAGCACCAACGGTAACACTAACTAGTCCGCCAACAAAACAATCGACTGTGATGCCGTCAATTACATCGGGTAACAAAAGCGTGACTGCTAAGGTATCAAATAAGAAAACATTGCCAAAAGTAAATTTGCGCGTATCAAAACATAAAAAAGGCAGGAAACTTGTTGTTCGCTGGAATGCGGTTAAAGGTGCCAAAGGCTACCAGCTCCAGTATGCATTAAACAAAAAGCTTAAAAAGAAAAAGAGCATACAGACAAAGAAAACCAAGTACACCATTAAGAAACTGAAAAAGAAGAAAACGTATTACGTTCGAGTTCGTGCCTACAAAATGTATGGCAAGAAAAAGGTGTACGGTAAGTGGAGTAAGGTGAAAGTGGTAAAAAGAAAGTAATGTGCCAACATGATTTAAATTAAAAAGACAAGGAGTGATTCTGTGAAGAAAGTAGTTAAATTATTTTTAGCAGTAGTATTATTGTTGTGTATTCAAGGTGCTGTAAATACGGAAAGTGCTTATTCTAAGATGAAGACGTATAAAGAGGGAAAAACTTATACACTTACAGGAAAGGTGCAGCGAATAAATTATGAGCATCCTAATGGCAGGCATTTTATTGTATATCTGCTTAAACTGGATAAAAAATTTAAAATAAAGACTGCATTAGTAGGGAAAACAAAAGCATCAAAAGTTCAACTTGCGTTGATGTATTCTGGCGATAACAAGAAGAATAAATTGTATAAGCTTCGTGGAAAACATGTTAAGGTACGAGGAAAATTATATGGACAAATTACAGCTTATTATGTTGTGCCAATTTATATAGATATGAAATCAATAAAAAGAATTTGATATGGAGAATTAAATCTCAAGGGAAAGGAAAGAGAAGCATATGAAGATAATGCGTAGTTTGATGTTTTTATTAGTTATATATGTTTTGTTTTGTAATAACACAGATGCAGAAGCTGCTTCAAAGGCGAAGAAGGCTAAAATTGCTTATGCAAAATATTTACAGTCGGTATGTCCTTTGGATGAAAATATATTTTGGCTAATTGATATTAATAAAGACAAAACGCCTGAATTGATAACTGCACTAAAAGATGAATATAAAATATACATTATTAGTGTTTATACTTTTCAGAATGGAAAGATTAAAGGACTAGCGAATACGAAAAAGAAGAGTAGTGTAATTGGATATGGAGAGGGGAATATAAGTTATAATTCACATACGAAGACAATTGCTATTTATGATGGAGGAACATCCAATAATAATTCATTTTATGCTATTGCGCGAAATGGGAAATTAAAGAAAGTTGGGGAAATTGGTTATCATTGGTATGATGATAACAGTACGGTTCGAAAGCCATTCTTAAATGGAAAGTGGATTTCAAAAAAGAAATACAATAGTACATTAAAAAAGTTCAAAAAATTGACATATCATAAAAATACATATAAAAACCGTACGAAATATCTGGCAAAGCTGAAGTCAAAAAAGGTTAAGCTGTTTAATGTCAACGGAAAAGAAAATATGGTAAGTATGAGGATTAAGTCCGTCAAAAGAACAAATCAAGGAATTATTTTAACAGGAACAGGAAAATGTCCGGTTGATGTAGTGAGAACAAAAAAACAGAGAGAACAACTGGAAAAGGGAGAGATCAAAGCGCTTGGCAAGATGTGGATTGTCAAAAAAAGTTACGATGAAGGAACGGATATTACATCATATTATTTGTATAGCAGCCAAAGTGCAAAGAAGTGGAGTTATGTGCTGACTCCGACTTTATATATATTAAAGCACCCTTATTTAGATTTAATGGACACGAATAATGATACTGTTTATCGGTTTGTTGGGAAAATTAAAGTATGTGTTAAGGAGTCTGAATACTGTGAACTTATGGAAGAATCGGCGCATGAGACATTTTGCCATACAAAGAAATGGAAAGGAAAGTGGGTGCCGCTGGAATTGAATCGAGGATACGTGAAAAAGTGGATTTGGGAGTGAATCTAATGGGCATCCGATGTGCACTACAAAACGGTTTTACATAATACAGCACAACCTGCAGAAAAGACAGCACCGGTGCAGGAGGATATGCCGTGTTAAAATTACCCAAGTTGATTTTCTCAGATAAAGATGGAGATCGTTTATATGAGGAAGTTGGCGTTGTGAGTATACAAATGGAATTGCAAAGTAAAATGTTGGGGGATAAAGAATGGCATGGTTGTGGTTGTTCCGTATTAGAAAAGTTATGAAATAAAAATATAGAAAGTGAGGTATTATAATGAGAAACAGTAAATTTATGAAAAAGGCGGTGGCGTTATTTTTGACGTTATCATTGGGGGCGTCTGTGGGTCCTGTTGTGACAAAAGCTGCAGAAAGTGACGATGTTGTAAACCCGTCAACACAAAAAAATGTTACAATTTCCGGAAGTGAGAATGCAAGCGGCAAATTAAATAATCCGCTAGTGAAAGCATCCGTTACGACGTGGGACAGTGTGACATTTGGCAGCTATTGGCAGGAAGATACGAACCAGGATGGAAAGGCTGATCAAAAGGATGCAAAGCAGCCGATTAAATGGCGTGTTCTTTCGGTGAATGGAGATGATATGTACCTTCTTTCAGAGAAGAATCTGGATGTGCAGCAGTATAGTTACAAAGAGCAAAATGATTCAGGAATTCGCGTGGAATGGCAGGATAGTTCTTTGAATCAATGGTTAAATGAAAGTTTTTTGAAAACAGCTTTTTCTGATGATGAACAGACTGCGATAATTGGGACAACAGAAAAGGTTAGTCTTTTATCTGAATCGGAAATAAAGGATAAGAAATATGAACTTAGCACTAATGAAGCTTGCAAAACAAAGGTAACTTCATATGTCAATCAATTGTCTAGAAATGAGAGAGATGAGGTGAATAGCCCATGGTGGACGAAAACAAAAGAGGGAAATGCTTTTGCAAAATGTGTTGATTCTAGTGGATATGTCATCAGCAAAAATATAACATCAAAGGCGGGAATTCGTCCGGTGATTCACTTGAAAAAATCATCTGGTTTATGGAAGAATTCTGAGAAAGTTACTTTATATAAGGATTTTAATTCGCAGTGGGATTGTGTTTATTTTGGAAATTATTTTCAGAATGATGCCAAGAAAAAACAGCCAATTAAATGGCGTGTCCTTTCCGTAAATGGTGATGATGTATTTATGATTGCGAGTCGTTGCCTGGATTATCAAAAGTACGGTGGAAATTTGACTGCAAATAGTAGTGATGCATGGGCAAATAGTTCATTGAGAGGCTGGTTGAATAAAACATTTTTAAATACAGCATTTAGTGCGACAGAGCAGACAGCAATTAAAAATTCTTCGATAACAAATGACAAAGTGTATATGTTGTCTACAGCAGAGATGAATACGTTATCTTATGGACTTGGTGGTGATATGGCCGCTGCGCGTCCGACGGAATATGCTAAAAAGCAGGGCGCAGAAAGTTATAAAATAAAAGGCTCAAGTTTTTATGGTTTTTGTTCATGGATGTTGCGTGATACAGTTAATAGTGGAGGAGAAATTTTGCTTCGCTGTGTCTCATCTTTTGGAGCAGTTGGTTCTTGCGATGGGGAATTAGCAGTACGTCCGGTTCTTCATATAAGTTTATCCTCTGGAGGATGGACGGCTGCTGGAAAATTAACGGGACTTGATAATGGAAGTGCTGAACAGTATCCTGAGTCGTTAATAAAAGATAGTAATAGTACAGATGAGAAGCAGAAGCCTAGTTCGAGTAATAATGAAGATACACCGAAAGTAAAGGCATCTTCCAAAGTCAAACTTACCTCAGCTAAAAATGGAAAGGGGAAGAAGCTTACCGTAAAGTGGAAGAAAGTCACTGGTGCTAAAGGCTACCAGCTCCAGTATGCCTTGAACATAAAGTTCAAAAAGAAAAAGAGCGTACAGACAAAGAAAACCAAGTACACCATTAAGAAACTAAAAAAGAAGAAAACGTATTATATTCGAGTTCGTGCCTATAAGATGAATGACAAGAAAAAGGTGTATGGTAAGTGGAGCACGGTGAAAAAAGTCAAGATAAAGAAATAATATAAGGAAGTAATATAAGACGGGTTTTGAAAAAAACTTTGAGCGTAGAACGCCCCTCCTATTGGTGGTGTCGTTTTACGCTCTTTTTATATGCCGGAATTTGGCTTGTTTGGCACGATTTAAGATTCTTTTTGAGGGGCGTAAGTCGCCTGACGATTGTAAGTAAATATATTGACTTTGCGCGTTGACTGTGCTAGTATATATACAAACAAGGGTGGGGCGCAGATGTTCTTCTTGTAATGATAGAAACAAAAGAATTTGACTAATTAAGGAGGATACCATTTGGGATCAAAAGATTTAGCAGAGAAAAATTTACTACAGTACAAAGATGTATTTTCAGACATTGTAAATGTAAACTTATTTGGTGGCAGATGTTATGTGTTAGCAGAAGAGTTGTCGCGAGAACCCGGCGAGTTGATTACGAAAGCCGTTTCAGATGATAAACTTTGCCAGTTACAGATGGATGTGCCAATGAAGTGTAAGAAGGATAATATAAATTTCTTCTTATGTCTGGAAAATCAGAGTGACAAAAATAATGTTATGCCGGTGCGTGATATGGGGTACCAGCACGCCAAATATATGGAGCAGATCAAGGAAGCGAAAGAAAGTAATCGGAAAACCGGCAATTATCCAACCCCGATGACAAAAGAACTTAACGATTCACAGAAATTAAGTCCGGTCATCACGTTGGTTTTGAATTACAGTCAGAAAGAATGGGAAAAACCAAGATGTCTGAATGATATGCTGGAGTTCCCGGAGGATATTGGTGAGGAACTTACAAAATGGATTCCAGAGCATCCGATTTGTATTATTAACCTAGCCAGCCAGCCGGAAACGACAATCCGCCAGTATCAATCAGATTTTAAATACATAGTCCGTTATCTGTCCTGTGGAAATGACAGAAAGAAACTGGATGAATATTTTCAAACAACAGAGTTTGAATTAGACCACCCGGAAGCGTTTTTAGACTGGTTGTCTGCGGTGACAAACGACACGAGATATCGGAAAGCAAAGGAATTAATTGAAGAAACTGAAGGAAAAGGAGGAAAAATCAATATGTGTGTATTATTAGATATGTATGAGGAACGAGGAGTAGAGAAAGGAATTTCACAAGGAATCTCACAAGGAATCTCACAAGGAATTGAGGAAATCAACACATTATATCATTGCTTGTTAACAGATAATCGAATGGAAGATATACAAAAAGCAATCATGGATACAGACTACCAAAAAGAATTGTTACAGGAGTATGGGATTGGAGAGTAAGAGGAGGAAACAGCCATAGAACAAAAACCTTCTTCATTTTTCCTTGCCAAATTTTTTGTTCCGTCATATAATGGAGAAAAGAAAGGCCGGAGGATAGAGAATGACACCACAAGAAATTTTTGCAAAGAGTTTGGTTACTTACGATAAAACCAGTCGCTCGAATGATTCTTTTTATTATCATTTGCCATATCACAAGGATTATGATTTGTGCAATTGGAATCCGATGCGTATGTATAGTGGTAATGTAATTAAATATTATCAATATCATTTGTCCAAACCGGTAATCCTTTTTACGGATACTGATGAATGAGATAGTTTATGGCATCCTGTCTTCCTGAGGGGGTGCCATTTTGTTGCATAGAAAAAGGTGAAAGGGTAATATTATATTTATGAACGCACAGAAGTTATTTTCAAAAAAATGGATTGTGTTTGCAACGGCGGTGTTGTGTACCCTGCTTTGGGGAAGTGCATTTCCCGGTATAAAAACCGGATACCGTATGTTTCGGATTGCTAGTCAGGACACCGCAGACCAGCTTATGTTTGCCGGTGCGAGATTTTTGATTGCAGGTATTTTGACTCTTTTGATTTCTTTTTTTGTGGAGAAAAAGGAGCATAAAAAGGAACGGAGAAAGCAGTGGCCGAAAGGACAGATTGTACTTGTGGCATTTGTCCAGACTGCTTTGCAGTACGTTTTTTATTATATTGGTATGGCGCACGTGACAGGAGTAAAAGGTGCAATTTTGAATGGGAGTACAGCGTTTTTTTGTGTGGTGACGGCATGCATTTTTTATCATGAATCAATTAATGGAAGAAAAATTGCGGGGTGTCTTTTGGGCCTTTTTGGCGTGTTTGTGGTAAATCTCGGAAAAGGGAGTATTGGCGGTTCGCTCTCCTTTTTAGGAGAAGGTTTTATGCTTTGTTCTGCTGTGTCATCGGCACTTGGCTCGCTGTGTAACAAAGAGGCGGCAAAGAAAATGGGACCGGTTACTCTTTGTGGGTGGCAGCTTATTCTGGGTGCGGTTTTGTTGATTGGTGTGGGTTTTTTATTTGGAGGGAGAATTTCGATTTTGGAAGTACCTGCCACCGGCTGGCTGCTGCTTTTGTATTTAGCATTCTTGTCGGCAGCAGCCTTTTCCCTATGGACTGTTTTGTTAAAATATAATCCGATGGGTAGAGTGACAGTTTTTAATTTCTTAATTCCGGTATTTGGAAGCCTCTTATCAGTTATTTTTCTGAAAGACAGCCTATGGAATGTAAATACGCTTTTTGCACTTTTGCTTGTATGTGCAGGAATTTATTTAGTCAACCGTGAACCAAAAAATATTTCTAAATAAGAATATCGCCGCCACATGCATCCAGTGTAATTTCAATTGAACCATTCTGCACCATATAATCTTTGCCGGATAGTGCACCTTTAAACTGTGTTTTTGGTCCCTGATACGGAATATGGAGAGTTGTCGACTGCTCATCGTTATTGACGGCTGTAATCACGTCTTCATTTTCATAACAACGTGCAAAAGCATATTGGCGGTTCGTAAGAAGAAGTTCTTTGTATTCACCATAACACAATGCTTTTTGCGCTTGATGGATAGAACCGAGTTTGGCAATCAGCGCAGTCAGCGGATTGTCAGTCATTGCATCGGCATAGTCACTAAGTTCTAAGTGTGGTCGGAGTGAAGCATCGGAACCTTGTTCTTTTTTTCCTTCGATACCGAATTCGGAGCCGTAGTAAATAGACGGAATCCCCGGAAGTGTGTACATCAAAGTGTAGATTACGCCGAGATGGTCTTTGTTTATTATCTTACTTGCAATTCGCTCAACATCATGGTTGTCGGCGAAACTGTACAATTCCAAGTTCCGGTAATGGCATCCACCCATGTCATAAAGACGCTTTACTGTGTGTGCAATTTCAAAAAAGTTATGCTCGTTGCAGCCGGACCAAAGAGCTTTATTCAGGTTATAATTGGTTACAGAATGCAAAGTTTCCGAATTAACCCAGCGTGTATATTCGCCATGAATGACTTCGCCCATCAGCCAGAAATCCGGTTTTACTTCATTGGCAACCTGACGCATTCCCTTCATAAAATCAAAATCAAGAACATCTGCTGCGTCAAGCCGGATGCCATCAATGTCAAATTCAGAAACCCAGAAGCGGATTACATCGTAAATATAATCTTTTACCTGTGGATTCCACTGGTTCAGTTTTACTAACAGATTATAACCGCCCCAGTTATCATAGGAAAATCCATCGTTGTATTCATTATTTCCACCAAAATTCACATTGCAGTACCAGTCTTTGTATTGTGAATTCTCACGGTTTTTCTGCAGGTCTTTGAAAGCAAAAAAATCTCTTCCTGTGTGATTGAAAACACCGTCAAAGATAACCCGCACTCCTTTTTCGTGACATGTGCGGACAAATTCTTTTAAATCGTCATTGTCGCCGAGACGTCTGTCGAGTGTTCGGTAATCCGTTGTTTCATAGCCATGTCCTACGGATTCAAAAAGCGGTCCGATGTAAATTGCATTGCATCCGATTTCTTTTATATGGTCAATCCATGGGAGCAGCTTAGGAAGCCTGTGGACAACCTCGCCATAATCATTCTGCGCCGGTGCGCCCGTTAATCCTAAAGGGTAAATATGATAAAATACTGATTCGTCATACCAAGCCATGTTTATTCCTCTTTTCTTTGTGAAGTATTTTTACTAAATTATTATAACATAAAATGCTACTGTAAAGAAGTCGTTTCGCGACTTTTTGTGGCGCGAAACGATGCTTGACATGACACATGCAACAATATATAATGTAAATATCTAGAAAAGCAATGGTTCAGACTTAGTATCCAGATTCTATGATTATTTTATAAAAGACTCTTGCTTTATTCCGGAAAAAAGAATAGGGCAGGATTGTATATAAATGTTCCTGCCTTTTGTGGAAACACCACAGGAAAGGAGGAAATGATTTTATGAATCAGACAATATTTGAAAACCTGCCTCAGAAGATGAATCTTATCAGTGATTTGTTTTCAAGAGTAGTGTTCCGAGACAAGGAGGCCTGCCAAGACTTAGTGAAGATTATTCTGGGAGAGGGATATGAGGTTACAGGGGTGACGTCGCAGTATGATATTACCAATCTGCAATTTCGCAGTGTGGTACTGGATATTCTGGCAGAGACGGCGGGAGAAGAACCGATTCATGTGGAATTTCAGATATCCGATGACGACGACCATATGCGGCGTGTGAGGTACTGCAATGGAAGTATTGATACACACCTTTTACAGAAAGGGAAAGCGTATAAGGAACTGCCTGATGTGTACCATATTTATATTACAATGAACGATTTTATTGGAGGCGGTCAGACAGTGTATGAAATTTTTCGTACAGTGCGTGACAGGGAAGGAACATACAGCACGCAGTATCCGGTGGAAAACGGAGTGCATGAGTTGTATATCAATTTGGAAATTCCATTGGATGATGGCAGTGAATTAGACCATTTACTGCGTTACATAAAAGAAACAACGGAAGAAAATGAAGATGCATGTTTTGGACATATCGTGAAAAGTGTGAAGGAATGCCGGGAAGGAGAAGATGAGATTATGAAATACTACAGTTCACATGAATTTTTTGAAGAAGGAAAAAAAGAAGGCTTAGAGGAAGGAAGGGAAGAAGGAATAGAACAAGGAGAAAAAAGAACACAGAATAGCATTATCAAAAAGATGCTATCTATGGGGCAGCCATTAGAATTTATCAGCGAGTGTACCGACAAACCGGTAGAATATATCCGTGAGATAGCGACTGAGGAACCAATGCTTGTGAGAGAAGAGAATACCTATGGTAGATATAATAAAAAAAAGAGTGTGGAGTGATGGGAGACAATTGTTCGCGCCGGTTTCTACGGAATTACAGAAAACAAAAAACATTTGTCACAACCCAAATCACCAACAAACCTTGACTTTTTATCAAAATTCTCGTATGATATTGAAAGAAATGTAGTGCAGGAGAGGAGTACACAGGTGGCACTGACAGAGAAGGAAATTCATTGGCTGTAAGATTTCCCCGGAAAAAACTTGTGGAAGGTAGCTCTGAAACAGCGGTTCTGAATGTGGCAGATACGGCCAGTAGGAACTGACGGCTTGTCCCGTTATAGACAAAATGAGGAACATGGCAGTTATGCTGTGTTTGAAAAAAGGTGGTACCACGGCTGTTAGGTCGTCCTTTATGATGCCGTGGACAATGAGGATTTTGATGACTTGTCGAAAACGGCAGGTCTTTTTTGATGTTGGTTGGCAGATGCCGACGAATTGTTTCGCTGCAAAGCAGCTTTCACAATTCTACAAACATTCGAAATCCGCTGATTTACTTTGTAAATCGCTACTTTCTCATGTTTGGCGGGGCCCAAGGTCAAAAGCCTATTCGTGCAAGCACGAATATCTTTTGAACTTTTTGCCCCTGGCATCTAGTTTGATGAATGGAGGTTATGAAACAGAATGAAAAAGGAACTGGAAAAGACATATAATCCGGCGGATATCGAAGACCGGTTATATGCAAAATGGGTAAACAAAAAATATTTTCATGCAGAAGTTAATGCAAACAAAAAACCTTATACGATTGTGATTCCACCACCGAATATTACCGGTCAGCTTCACATGGGACATGCGCTTGATAATACGCTGCAGGATATCATTATTCGTTCTAAACGTATGCAGGGATATGAAACTTTGTGGATGCCGGGAACAGACCACGCATCAATTGCAACCGAAGCTAAAATTGTTGAGGCAATGAAAGAAGAAGGACTCACAAAAGACGATATTGGCAGAGAAAAGTTTTTGGAACGTGCATGGGCATGGAAAGATAAATTCGGCGGACGAATTGTATCGCAGCTTAAGAAAATGGGCTCTTCCTGTGATTGGGACAGAGAGCGTTTTACGATGGATGAGGGCTGTAATAAAGCAGTCAAGGAAGTTTTTGTAAATCTTTATAATAAAGGTTTGATTTACCGCGGGGAGCGAATCATCAATTGGTGTCCACACTGCCTGACTTCAATTTCCGATGCGGAAGTAGAGTATGAAGACCAGAAAGGACATTTTTGGCATCTGCGTTATGCGTTTGCGGATGGAAGCGGTTATATTAATCTGGCTACAACACGTCCGGAGACACTTCTTGGTGATACGGCAGTAGCCGTGAATCCGAATGATGAGCGGTATAAAGATTTGGTTGGAAAAAAACTGATTCTGCCTCTGGTACACCGTGAAATTCCATTGATTGCTGATGATTATGTAGATATGGAATTTGGTACCGGTGTCGTAAAAATCACGCCGGCACATGACCCAAATGACTTTGAGGTTGGACTGCGCCATGACCTGCCGATTATTAATGTGATGACAGACGATGCTAAAATCGTGGATGAATATGAGAAGTATGCGGGCATGGATCGATATGAAGCAAGAAAAGCCATCGTAGAAGATTTGGAAAAAGAGGGCGCTCTTGTAAAAATTGAGGACCACGATCATAACGTAGGAACTTGTTACCGTTGTGGAACAACAGTAGAGCCGCGTGTATCCAAACAGTGGTTTGTAAAAATGAAACCACTTGCCGGTCCGGCGATTGATGCGGTAAAAGAAGAAAAAACAAAATTTGTTCCGGAGCATTTTAATAAAACGTATTTCCACTGGCTTGAGAATATCCGCGACTGGTGTATTTCCCGTCAGCTCTGGTGGGGACATCAGATTCCGGCATTTTACTGTGATGACTGCGGTGAATTGGTAGTAACCAAAGAAAATAGTGCAGTATGTCCGAAATGTGGCAAGCCGATGCGTCAGGATCCGGATACACTGGATACGTGGTTTAGTTCAGCCCTTTGGCCATTCTCAACACTTGGATGGCCGGATAAGACGGAGGAGATGGATTATTTCTATCCGACGAACACATTGGTAACCGGTTACGATATCATTCCGTTCTGGGTTATGCGAATGATGTTCAGCGGACTTGAGCATACAGGACAGGTTCCGTTTGATACGGTACTGATTCATGGACTTGTGCGCGATTCCCAAGGTAGAAAAATGAGTAAATCACTTGGCAACGGAATTGACCCGCTTGAGGTGATTGATAAATATGGTGCCGATGCGCTGCGTCTGACGCTGGTAACCGGAAATGCACCGGGAAATGATATGCGTTTTTATTGGGAGCGTGTTGAGGCGAGCCGTAATTTTGCCAATAAAGTATGGAATGCTTCCCGTTTCATTATGATGAATTTTGACCAGAATGAAGATGTCGATTATGAAAATGTAACCGCAGATGAGCTGACTCAGGCAGATAAGTGGATTCTTTCCAAGGTGAATACACTTGCCAAGGATGTTACTGTATTGATGGATTCCTTTGACTTGGGAATTGCCGTTCAGAAAATTTATGATTTTATTTGGGAAGAATTCTGCGACTGGTATATTGAAATGGTAAAACCACGTTTGTACAACGATGCGGATGAAACAAAAGCAGCAGCTTTGTACACATTGAAAACTGTTTTAATTGATGCACTGAAATTACTGCATCCGTATATGCCGTTTATCACAGAGGAAATTTATTGTACACTTATGGGTGATGAAGAAATTTCCATCATGGTAAGTGAATGGCCAAAGTATAAAGAGAGCCGTAACTTTGCTGAGGATGAGGCAAAAGTTGAGCGAATTAAGGAAGCAGTAAAAGGCATCCGAAACATCCGCGGTGAGATGAATGTGCCACCAAGCAAAAAAGCATCGGTTATCGTTGTTTCAGAAAAAGAAGAAGTGCTAAAAATCTTCGAGGAAAATAAAGTATTTTTTGCAACGCTTGGTCTTGCCAGTGATGTGACACTGCAGTCAACGAAAGAAAATATTGGCGAGGATGCGGTTTCTGTTGTTATTGCGGATGGAACTATCTATATTCCGTTTGCAGAATTGGTTGACATTGACAAAGAAATTGAGCGTTTGAAGAAAGAAGAAAAGAAACTTACCGGCGAAATCAAACGCTGTGAAGGTATGCTTGGTAATCCGAATTTCGTAAACAAAGCACCGGAGAAAAAGATTGCTGAGGAAAGAGAAAAATTAGAGAAATATAAGGGAATGATGGAACAGGTTAAGGAGCGTTTGGCGCATTTTACAAAACCGTGACGTAATTTGTGAAGGAAACTTATGTTTTGTCGAAGGATTCTCGTATTTCCTACTTGCTTTTTTTACTCAAAATAGGTATTATGAATACCAAAGGGAATGCGTGACAGTGAAAGAGCAAATAGGAGGTACGAGAATGCTTAATTTTGAGGAAGAACTTGAAAAATTTCAGCCGAGCATGGACATCGAGAAAGTCGAAGATGTTGTTTATCATAATAATTTAGCAGATGTGACAGATATTGTAAAAGAGTTGATACAGGATGCTAAAGGAACATTGTGATGAAAAACAGGAAGGGGTTATCAAAGATGAGATGTCCAAGATGCGACGCTAATGTGAGCGACACAGCGACACTCTGCACATTTTGCGGTCAGAATCTTTCGGTGATTCATTATATTCGCAGAGTATCCAATACTTATTATAATCTGGGATTGGAAAAGGCGAAAGTGCGTGACTTATCAGGTGCGATTGTTGTTTTGAAAAAAAGTTTAGAGTTTAATAAGAAAAATACCAACGCAAGAAATCTCCTTGGGTTGATTTATTATGAGATGGGTGAGACCGTAGCAGCTTTGAGCGAGTGGGTGTTGAGTAAATACCTGCAGGCCGATGACAATGCAGCGGATTACTATATTAATACGATTCAGAAGAATCAGACGGCACTGGATGCGACAAATCAAACGATTAAAAAGTATAATTCTGCATTGGCGGCAGCACAGGCAGGAAATGATGATTTGGCAATTATCCAATTAAAAAAAGTAGTGAGTCTGAATCCGCATTTTGTGCGTGCACAGCAGCTGCTTGCATTATTGTATATTCATGACAAAGACTATCATAAAGCAGCAAAATGCTTAAACCGCGCCAGGCGAATTGACTTTAATAATACGACAACACTGCGCTATATGCAGGAAGTTGGTGACTTAGCTGCTTCCTCAGAGAAAGAGTTAGTGAAAAAGCCGTCAAAGAAAGACCCTCTTTCGAATGTAACCCCGGTGGGTACTTACAAGGAAGAAAAGCGGTCGTTAATGCCGGTTATCTATGTGATTATCGGTGCCATTGTCGGACTTGCCGTAGCGTTTGTTCTGCTTTGGCCGACGATGAAAAATAGCGGAAGTGGAGAAGGCTCACATATTTCAGATACAAATGACCAGTTAGCCGTGCAATCTTCCCAGATTTCCGGATTGAAGAAAGAGAAGGAACTTTTGCAGGAGCAGGTTGACAAGCTGCAAAAACAGATAAAGGATGCGGATTCGTCTGCACAGAAACAAACGGCAAGTTATGAAAAGTTATTGACAGGAGTCAAGGCTTATCTTGCGGATGATAAGATTCAGGCAGCAATTGCCGTGGCGGACTGCAAAAAATCCGATTTTGGAAGCAGTGAAGCAAAAGAAATTTACACAACCATTCATACCGTGACGGATGCACAGATTCAAGCCCTTTTAAATGAAGGAAAGCGTACGGCGTATACGTCTTATGATGGAGCGATTGCAATTTACCGCAATGTGTTGAAACTGAAGCCGAAACATCAGGATGCGATGTACCAGATTGGTTATTGTTATCAGAAAAAGCAGGATAACAAAAAAGCAAAGAAGTGGTATCGAAAAGCAATTAAGGTAGATCCAAACAGCGCAATTGCGAATAAGGCAAATAACTATTTGCAGCAGATTGAGCAGCAAGGTACACAAGGACAATAAGAATAAAAGAACGAATGAGAAGACCTATAGAAGAAAATTTCTATGGGTCTTTTTCGAATGACTAAAAAAGGAAGGAAAGAAAAAAATGGAGCAATTTTCAATGGAGCGAACGGGCTCTCAGCTTGTGTTACACATTTGCGAGGAATTGGATCATCATACAGCAGGACAAATCAGCAAAGTAGTGGATTTACAAATAGAGAAGGGAAATGTCAGGACATTAATATTTGACTTTTCGGGTATAACATTTATGGACAGCTCAGGAATTGGCATGGTAATGGGAAGACATCGAAAAATGAATTTTTTAGGAGGAAGAACTTTTGTGACCGGAATTGGAGATAACGTTGACCGTATTTTCAGAATGTCGGGGCTTTATCGGATTATTCCTAAATATCAGGAAAGGACGGAAGTTTTATAATGGAAAAATCGGAGATTATGTTTGAATTTGACAGTAATTCGGAAAATGAAAGTCTGGCGCGGACGGTTGTTGCCGCATTTTTAGCAAGGCTTGACCCGACCTTAGAAGAACTTGGTGATGTCAAGACAGCAGTTTCCGAGGCGGTTACAAATGCCATCATTCACGGATATGATGGCAAGCCGGGGAAGGTTAAGATACATAGCTGGATTGAGGAAAATACCATATGGATTGAAGTGGCGGACCAAGGTGTTGGAATCGGTGACGTAAATCGTGCCATGGAACCGTTGTTTACGACCAGACCGGAAATGGAACGTTCCGGAATGGGCTTTGCTTTCATGGAAGCTTTCATGGATGAACTGCATGTGGAGTCACAGGTGGGGCAGGGAACAACGATTCGTATGAAGAAAAAAATTTATAGTTCATTTATTTTGTCATAAGGGAGTCTGCCAATGGAAACCATAGAACTGATTAAACGTTCACGAGCAGGGGATAAATTGGCAAGAGAACAAGTGATTAAGGCGAATATGCCGTTGGTATACAGTATCGTGAAGCGATTTGCGGGAAGAGGATATGATGCCGAAGATTTGAGCCAGATTGGTGCAATTGGTTTGATTAAAGCAGTCGATAATTTCAATGTGAATTTTGAAGTGAAATTTTCTACTTATGCAGTGCCGGTAATTAGTGGTGAAATCAAGCGATTTTTACGCGATGATGGAATGGTCAAAGTCAGCCGGACATTAAAGGAAAATGGAATACGGATTAAGCGTGCAGCTGAAATGTTGGCCATTCAACTGGGGCGTGATGCGACGTTAGAGGAACTAAGCGCAGCAACAGAATTGGCAAGAGAAGATATCGTAATGGCACTTGAAGCCGGCAGCGAAGTGGAGTCTCTGCATAAAACGGTATTTCAAAAAGAAGGAAGCGAAATTCTTCTTATGGACAAAATTCCATCGAAAAAAAATGAATCGGAGCATATTGTTAATCAAATCTTGTTAGAGCAGCTTTTGGGTGAGCTTGGCGAGAAAGAGAGAAAATTGATTGAACTACGTTATTTTGAAGATAAAACACAAACACAGACCGCAAAACTTTTGGATATGAGTCAGGTACAGGTCAGTCGTTTGGAAAAGAAAATTATTGGCTCGATGAGGAAACATTTTGTATGTCGCAGTCATGAATAAAAATATAGAAAATGGCAATGGTAATACCGAAAGGAAGTGTTTGTATGAAAAAAGCAGGTATTTGTACCATTGTCATTCTTGTATTTGCGGCATTGGCGGTCTGGATTTACCGCTCGGGTAATCACGATGAGAAAACACCGGTACAAGGAAAGGGAACATTGGTGAAGGAGTATAAAGAATGGAAGAGATACTATATGTAAAAATCGCGCAGAATATCCCGGTTGCAAAGCGTCAGGTTACATTTCATGATCTGGCAACTTTACATTGTACGAATAAAAAAGTTGTACAGGAATTAAATCAAATGGTATTTTATACGCTGCCCGCTCATGGCCCGCAAAAAACGATGTTCACGATTGCGAAAGTATATGAGGTGATTCATCAGAAATATCCGAATTTAAAAATTGAAAATTTGGGCGAACGTGATTTTGTTATTGATTATGAAAAGCCGGATGAAAAGGAGAAACAGAAAAAGTGGGAATATGTACGGACTATTTTTGTTTCTTTTATCGTTTTTATGGGAGCAGCTTTTACCATTATGACATTTAACGAGGATGTCAGTGTTGCGGATGTCTTTGACAAAGTATACCGTCTGGTGCTGGGGCAGGAAAAACAAGGCGGTTCCATCATTGAGATTTTTTATGCGATTGGCCTGCCGGTGGGAATCCTCGTTTTTTATAACCATTTCCGCAGGAAAAAAATTAAGGATGACCCGACACCGATTCAGGTTGAAATGCACACATATGAGGAGCAGGTAAACAAAACACTGATTGCGGCAGCATCAAGGGAGGGAAAAACGATTGACAGTGATTCAGTATAGCGTTCTCATTCTGATTGGTTTGGCGAGCGGTTTTGCTGTCGCATCGGGAATATTTGCATTTATTACGATGCTTGGCATTATACCGAGACTGGCGGCAAGGACGAATACAGCAAATCATGTGGTGTGGTATGAAACGATGATTATAGCGGGCGGTGCATTGGGAAATATTTGGATTGTGTTTGAAATTCCGATGCCGCTGACTTCGATTTTTTTAGCGGTTTATGGACTTTTTGCAGGTGTATATGTCGGATGTCTGGTAATGGCACTGGCGGAAATGCTGCGTGTAATTCCCATTTTAGTGAACCGTTTGCAAATTAAAGAAGCGTTTTATCTTATTCCGCTTGCAATTGCAATTGGGAAAATAACAGGAACTTTATTTCAATATTTTTATCAAGGCTAAAGGAGCAGAAAATGAATCAGGATAATATCGACATTCAAGAGGTTTTACAGGAAAAGGAACAGAAAAAGAAGGATGAAAAGTATAATGCTTACGTAAAAAATCACACGCCGAAAAAGAGCTGGTGCATTAATTTACTGAAAGCATATGCGATTGGAGGATTTATTTGTGTCGTAGGACAGGCTCTTTCGAATGCTTATATGAGTTTGGGGATGGAAAAAGAAACAGCGGGATTATATACGACATTATCGCTGATTTTTCTCAGTGTGCTGTTTACCGGTTTGAATTTATATCAGAAGCTTGCCAATTTTGCAGGTGCAGGAACGATTGTACCGATTACCGGATTTGCCAATTCAGTAGCCGCACCGGCAATTGAATTTAAGGAAGAAGGATGGGTATTTGGCGTTGGATGTAAAATTTTCACGATTGCCGGACCGGTTATTTTGTATGGCGTGTTTTGCAGCTGGGTGCTTGGTGTGATATACTGGGTGTGGTAACCGATACACAAAGATAACAAGACAATCTTTTTTGCATATTAATAAATAATGAAAGATGTGCGGAAATGGATTGTTGTCAGAAAAAAGGGGGTAATCGATGATTTTTTCAGGATTAATGATTCCTTTTCTGGGAACAACATTGGGAGCAGGCATGGTATTTTTCATGAAGGGAAGTATGAATCAAAAGTTGGAGAAAATGCTTTTGGGATTTGCCGCCGGTGTTATGATTGCAGCTTCGGTGTGGTCGCTTCTTATACCTTCAATTGAGATGACGGAGCAGGCGGGCGGTATTGCGTGGATTCCTGCGTGTGTCGGCTTTTTGCTTGGCATGATATTCTTGTTATTGTTAGACAGTGTGATTCCACATCTTCATTTGGATAGTGATAAGCCGGAGGGACCGAAAACGAAACTTGGGAAGGCAGCCATGCTTGTGCTGACGGTGACACTGCATAATATTCCGGAAGGAATGGCAGTAGGTGTTACTTTTGCGGGAGTGTTAATTGACAATACAGGAATTACACTTTCGGGTGCTTTTGCCCTGGCACTTGGAATCGCAATTCAAAACTTTCCGGAAGGAGCAATTATTTCTATGCCTCTTTGTAGTCTTGGCGTATCGAAAAAGAGGGCTTTTTTGTATGGTGTGTTGTCCGGGCTTGTTGAGCCGGTGGGAGCAATGCTTACGATTTTGCTAACCGGTATCATTGTTCCATTTCTTCCATATTTTTTGTCGTTTGCGGCAGGTGCTATGATTTACGTTGTGGTGGAAGAATTGATTCCGGAATCACAAATGGGGGAGCATACCAATATAGCAACCATCGGTGTGGCGGTTGGTTTTACGCTGATGATGGTTCTTGATGTGGCACTCGGATAGTAAAATAAATACGATAAAACGGAATATAAAGTGCAGTTACAAAGGGAAAACACATTGATAAAATATAGGAAAAAGAAGGTTAAAGGTGGTGTTTTCTTTTGAAGGAGAGCTTTTCTAAGAAAGCTGTTGGTGAAAGGTTGAAAGGATTCCGTTTATCGATGCATATGACTCAAAAAGAATTTGCAGAAGAAATGCACTGGGATGTGAATACATATCGTAAAATTGAGACGGGCTGCTCCTTATTAACTTCTGATAAAGCACAGATGTTGTATGATAAATATGAGATTGATATCACTTATCTTTTAACAGGTAATAAGCCGGATTTTGACAATCATTTGCGGCAGCTTTGGCTTACGGCAAGTCGTGTGGAGAAAAAACTTATTCTTGCCCGACTTATTTCTTATGTTGAAGAAATGTTGTAGGAGAATATGTGATGCGAAAAAAGGTACTTATTTTGGAGGATATGGAAACCACAAGAACTGCATTGAAGCGTATTGTGGAATCATGTGATGATGCAATTACGGCGTATGCATTTTCTGAGGTGGGACCTGCTCTTGCATGTATGATGGAAAATCATATTGATTTGTTCTTTGTAGATATTATATTAAAACCACAAGTTGCAAATGATTTTTCAGGGATAAAGTTTGCAGAGTATGTAAGGCAGCAGGAAGAATATTTTGGTGTGGATATTATTTTTGTAACAAGTCTGATTGGACTTGAGGCAGAACTTTTACGAAAGATACATTGTTATGATTATATAGAAAAACCAATTCAAGAAAGTCGTGTCCGTAAGGTCGTCATGCAGGCATTCCGTAAAATGCACAGTACAGTTTTGGAGGATGCCGTCTGTTTTGTTAGAAAAGATAAAGTTTCTTACGCTGTGCATGAAAAGGATATTGTTATGCTTTCCAGCAGACATAAGAAGTTATATATTATTAAGACGGATGATGAGTTAGAAATTCCAAATCTATCCCTAAATCACTTTTTAAAACAAATTAGAACACAGAAATTTTTGATCCCAACCAAAGGAATTGCGGTGAACTACGCCTATTTGGAGTATGTGGATCCCGTGAACCGCTATGTGAAACTGCGCGGACGGGACGAACTCATAGAAATTGGAACAAGAATGAAGAAACAATTTTTAGATGAAATTGAAGAATTGCAAAGGATGAGATGATGAGCTGGCTTTGGATCTATATAACATTGATGGAATGGGTCGGGATTGTTTTGGTGGTGAAAGCTCTGGGAGATGATACAAAACGATTTAGTTTTAGAAAAACAGGGGTATATTTTTGCGTATACGTTGTTTATTCAGTTGCATTTGATTATTTTTCACTGCCACCGATGTTTTTGGTGACGAGTTATTTCCTATTATTTGCTTACGTTTGGTGGACATACAGAGAGTCGTTTATACGGAATTTTAGCAGAATGGTTCTGGCGTTAATGATTGCTAGTTTTCTGGAACTGTTGCTCTCGCAAATTGTTTATCTGATAACGCCAAGCAAAGTGCCGGTAGGTTTATTGGAAGTCATATCTGTAACATGTTTAGTAATTGTTTGTTTTATTATCTCTAAAGTGTTTAAGTTATATCGAATTTTAAATTGGTTTGATAAATGGGATTATTCCTATGCTTTAGTAGCCGGACTGAGTATGATGGTGTTTGCGCCTGTGATAATTTTAAGGGTGTTTAAAAAATTAGCTGTTCAAGAATACATCTATATAACGGCTTGTGTATTTGTTATGTGGGTGCTGATTTCAAAGATACAAAAGACAAAACTGGAGGAGCGGATACGTAAGAAATATTTAGAAAGTTTTACGGAAATTATATCGCAGATTCGCAGGAGACAACATAAAATGAAGAATCAGTTTGATACGGCGTTCGGAATGTATAAACTGTATCCGACATATGATGAACTGGTAGCAAAACAGAAAGAATATTTGGGAAGGCTATGGGATTATGAGTTGCCAACTGATGCGATTATTTTGGAAGACCCTGTGGTAGTTGCCCTTTTGTATCAGAAGATTAACGAGGCGATTGAAAATGGAATCCAAGTTATTACAGATTTTTCTTGCAGTATGGTACGTCGCAATGTTTCTGATGTTATTTGGGTACAGATTTTAGGCACGTTACTTGATAATGCAATTGAATCCTTATGTGAGTTTGAAGAAACGAAGAAATTATGGATTGAAATTCGTGAAGACGATACACGAAAAGGAAAAGTATCAGTATCTATTGTTAATGCATATCAAAAGAAAAAACAGAAGGATTTAGAGAAATTTTTTGAACTTGGTTATAGTACAAAAGGAGAAAATCGTGGAATCGGTTTGTATGATGTAAAGATGCTGGTGGATAAAAAACGAGGAAATCTTATTTTTGAAAGTATAGTGAGGGATGAACTTGACTGTTTTAAAATTCAAATAATTCTTTAGATAGAAAGACCACAATTGAAACAAGGTATGTTTCGCTTGTGGTCTTTTGGTTTTTATTTTTCTTTGAAGTCTGGTTCTCCAAAGAGCAGCATACAAGGTCCATGATAAAAAATGAATCCGCCCAGAGCGATGCACAAGGAACTAAACTTGTACAAGAATGATTTGTTAATCTTTTTCATATATTTCTCCTTTCCGTGTCAACTTGGCACAAATTAATTGTATAATTTGTAAAATGATGCTCCAAAAAACGACAGAGCGATGGGGCACATTTTGCAAGGCAAAATAAAGAATGGTGTAAACCAAAAGAATTAAAGAAGACAAAAAACGCTTATTTGTATACTGTTTTTTTGTCATTACTTTTCTTTTGGCAGAGGGAACAGGTCCGATAAAAAAGAGAAGTAAATTGCTTAAAACAAACAAACTGATTTGTGCATACAGGGGAAGTGTAAACATTTCACCCATGAACAAAATAACAGCAAAAAAGCAAAAACTAAAAATAAAACAACTCCAATAATGCTTCAGATGAATACCGCCGGAAATCCAGCGAAACGGCAACAAAGCAATCAAGCAAACTGCAAATTCTGAAAATTTTCCGATGACAGCGAAAAATACGAAAAAGAAAACGAGTTTTGATAACTCATAGGCGAACACTTTTAATGTGTAGTCCATTTTTGCCATTTCTAAGTCTGTAAACTGATAGGAACTTTGAATTTGTTCCAGCGATTTATCATAGACACTCATGCTGTTCCCTCCTTTTGCAAGCCAGTATAGAAAAGAAAAAAATGGAAGAGGAAAAATATGCGTAAGTGTAAATACTGCACGGAATAAAAGCGTCATATAGTAGAAAACGGATAAGAAAATTGCTTTTGTGCAAGAAAATAAATACGTTATGAAAATAAAAACATTAAATTGTTTATAAATGATAAAATATTTC
>OHTZ01000277.1_pt1 | contig 36553 bp, 30 predicted proteins | sample 1579011 | NCBI WGS metagenome assembly OHTZ01 (sample SAMEA3879603, study PRJEB24766) | human gut metagenome | biome: human-associated habitat; feature: feces | place: USA | collected 1985/1987
GAGAGTTCAGAAGTTCGGAATATTCAAGGAACATCGCTTCCTTATCCTCACGGCTCGCCACTGCATAGTTAATATCCGTAAAGCGGTAGGTCTTTGAATATTTATCCTTTCCCACTTTGAAAATGCCATCATCAAAGATAGCTGCTACGGGAATCACGTCCTGCACCCCTTTCGGTACAACAAATTTTTCTTTATCCTGCTTAAACAGGTTCGTAAGAGTCTTAATCATTTGACTTCAATACCTCCTTCTGTTTCTGTTCAATGCTTGGCTTCATCAGTTCGTAATACACATTGGTGGAGTGAAACACCAGCTTCTTCGGCATCAAAAACTCCGATTTTATCCACGCATAGATTGCTTTTTCTGCGGTCATACCGTTGTACTTCACAAAGCCAAGTGCCGCAAACGGGGCAGCACCCAAAATGCACACCCACGATACGGTTTCTGTGCCAACATACGGTCTGAGCAAGAAATACAGTCCTACCGCAACGCCACAAGCGAGAACAGAAAAAATGAACTGTCTAAGCGACAGTCCAAAAAACATTGACTCTGTATAATTTCTGATTTCTCGGTTAATTTTTACTTCCATATCTGTTTCCTTTCCTGCGGTTTCGGTCTTTCTCCCTCACGCATTTATCATTCAGGCAAAAGACTTTGCCTTTTCGTTTACCGCCATAGTAAACGCATTTCTTACAATCTCTTTGGTTCATCTCAAAATCTCTCCTTAAAGTCCCATCATCTCTCGGATAATACGGTCAGACATTTTCACTGCACCGACAAGAACAAGCATATTAAATACCAGTTCCCCAATATATGCCCACACTTGCGTAACTGCTGCTGCGTCAGGATTCACTACTGGCGGCGATGAAGCAAATACGGAGAAAATAATACAAGCAAGTACAATGACTGCCCCTTCAAGCAGAACTGCACAATAGCTCTTGATAAAACTCTTGCCGACATTCTGTGTCGGTTCTCCTGCAAATGTGGAAAACGGTATCGGTGCAAGTGCTGTGTACATATACAACTTGAAAAATCGTCCATACACTGTCATTATCAGAATAAACGACAGCACCGTGATAAATAATCCTCCAATAAGCGTTACCGCCCACAAAGGGATACTCTCAAAAAATCCGCAATCCTCTATGGTCGTTACCATCTCTGCGGGCAAAGTCGTCTGTTCCGGAGTTCCAAATCCGGCAGCATTCATAATGGTTGAAATCGTACCTTGCACGATATTAAATAATGCAAGCATAAGCTCCATTCCGTATGTGATAACACCTTTCGCCAGTGCAAAACGAACAAAGAGTTTCAGAGCGTGTTCCGGTTTCTTCACATCTGTAAAACTTCCGCAGGTCTTTACCATACCTATCACGAAAAACAATACAAGCAAGGCAAGCCCGATAGCCTGAACCGCACCGTTGATGTCAACGATAACCTTCCAGATATTCCCGCCCTTAAAGTTCTGCGGTGTAGTTGTGATGAGCGTCCATATTTCTGACAGTTTCTCATTCCAAGTTTCAAGGGCATTTTCAAGATTTTGAACTACCCAGTTATCACTCATTCAAAGCACCTCCTTACAATTAAGGGGTGTACCTTAACTTGGCACACCCCTCGATAACTGTGTAACTCTTATCTTAGCCTGTGATAAGAGTAAGGATTTCTTTCGCAAAAGTGATAATGACACCACCCGCAAGAGTCAGGAAGCCATTGGCTCTCTGAGAAGGGTCGTGAGATTTGAGTGAAAGACCGACCTGCACGATACCAAAGCCAAGCAAAATCATACCGATGGCACGGATAAGTCCGAAGATAAAATCGGACAGATTATTGACTACGGTAAGCGGGTCATTTGCTGCAAATGCAGTCGTTGTCATTCCAAGTGCCAACGCACCGACAATGACCATTGTGCAGTAAGCACGGAAGCCTTTCTTAACCTTTCCGGTCATAGGCAGTTTCTTTGTTTCCTGAATGTCAGTTGCTTTTTTCTTAAAAATAGTCATAGTTGAATACCTCCAAAATTTAATTTGTTTGATTGTTTATGAACAGAGCTTCCATCTCCTCCTCGGAAAGAAGTTCCCAGTTCGTTTCTTCCATTTCCTTTTCAGGAAGTGTTGCAGGGTCAATGTCCCAAATGGCAATCGAAGCAATATCTTTTGTGACTTCTCCATGCTTATAAGGACTCGCCTTTCCGTCTGTGGTAAGTGCCACATTCGGGTGTTTCATAATGTCATATTTGAAATCCATAATGGGTCTTTCCCCACGGATAAACAAAATAGCGTACTGATTATCGAGCATACGCACCTCATCAGGGGTAAGTAACTCTCTGCCGCTAATCTGATAGTTGGTGGAATAATTACCGCTTCTTCCGGTACTCTTTCCGAACGTGTTGGTATCAATGGTTTCCTTGCCCAACAGCTCCGACACATATTTATGGGTTGACTGCTCATTTCCACCAAGGTAAAGAAATTCATCATGAGGTAAGCTTCAGCTCATCCTTCGAAAAGGACTTGCATCCACTCCCTCCCAAACCGCACGTACACCTCTCGATGTATACGGCTTTCCGCTTATCATTTGCGGTGTTACGAATGAATTAAATTATGGCATTCGGGGCATACCACGAGTGTTTTCCGTCTCCTTTTTCGCATGAGTAATACCCACTCTGTATTTCCCTTTAAATCTTTGAGTTTCTTAACTTGGTGTATTACCAGATTTCTACAGTCTTTTTGGCATAATTCACAAGTATGACGTTCCACTCTCTGTTTGAGAGTGTTAGTTTTGGCATATTTTGAAAACTGCGGAAGCTCGCTTACATTATCAAACTTTGTAGCACATTCCTTCCGTTTATAACCATCCCTGTAGAATGTTGTTGTTTTCATTCCCTGCCTTGTTTCATACGCAACTGTAAATAATTCGTTTCTGCAATATCTCCGCTTAATCTCATGAACATTCGTCTTATACTTGCACGCAAATGTTTTATACATGCTGTATTTCATTACATTGGCAAATCTCCCTATTTTAAAGGAGTCATTCGCTATGGAGTAATAATTATATAGTCCACGGACTTCTGCATTGTATCTTGCGAGAATTTCAATATCGCTCTGGTTTACCAGTTTTCCCCTATGAAGGGCTACAAATCTCTCTTTTCCGTTTTCGTTGATTTTGATTTTCATTGCTTTGTATTCAATTAACTTACCTACCCATTTTTCGCGTGGAACATACAGTTTAACAACTCCTGTCTGACATCTCTGAACCCTTCCGTTAGAAGCCTTCTGTAGCGTCTGCGCTCTTGATACCGTAATGTCGTAACCTAGAAATCTTGCTCTGTTTCCAGTGTGCGTAACCTTTGTCTTAGTGTCTGACATTTCTAATTTCAATGCTTTTTGCAGGAATATTTTCACGTCTTTCTTGATAGCTTCTGCATCTGCTTTGCTACCAATAACCCCGATGATAAAATCATCCGCATATCTCGTATACTGCACCCTTTTATAATTACTGTCGTTATAGACGTAAGGTGTTGTAGATTTTTCAATCATTTCCAGTTCCTTAAGATTTTTGCATCTGATTTTCTTTTCTTCATCAGACAGACTATCCCATATCTCTCTGCCCTTTTTCCTATATCTGTATGCCTTACCGACACTGGACTTATATGCAGTAGAAAAATGTTTCTTCTTGGCTTCTGTATTGAAGTTTTCTGCATAATTTCCCATAAATTTGTCCAATTCATGAAGGTAAATATTTGCCAGCACTGGACTGACTCCCGACCCCTGCGGCACTCCGCTATAGGTTCTGTTGAATGTCCATTGTTCCATATATCCTGCTTTTAGGAATTTCCATATAAGCTGGATAAACGCTTCGTCATCAATCCTCTTTTTCAAGAGGTCGATAACTACATGGTGGTCGAAACTGTCAAAACAAGCGTGTATATCTCCTTCCACAAACCAGTTCGCACCAGTAAAGGTGTTCTGTATCTGTTTCAGTGCTGTCTGACAGCTTCTGTTTGGTCTGAACCCATGTGATTTATTACTGAACACAGGCTCATAAATACTCTCCAAAATCATCTTAACGACTTCCTGCACGAGTTTATCATCCCCTGACTGAATACCCAGAGGACGTTTTTTACTGCTGTTTTTCTTTGCAATATATTCTCTTCTTGCAGGCTTAGGTTGGTAACTTCGGTCTTTTAAGGATAAAATAATCCTCTCAATTCTCTCGTTACCCATGCCATCAATCGTTGTTCCATCAGCTCCGGCAGTCATACTGCCATCATTTGCGTAGATATTTTTATACGCAAGCCAATAAAACTCCGGATTGTACAGATTTCTGTATAATCTCTGAAATCTGTAAGTTTCATTCTTTGACTTTTCCATCAAATTTTTCAATACCTCAGTTGGATTTCTCAATGCCTCTCGCACCTTCCTTCATTTTAGTATTTTCTGATAAGCTGCTCCCCTTCGCCATGTGAACGTCATTAACGTCTCGGACTACTATGGGAGCTGTGTGACCATGCCTGTTACCAGGTTTAGGTCATCCCCAGTTAGTAAATACAGGATTAGCATTCAGTGTTGTCGGCACCGACTTTCGCCATTTATCCGCTGTCTTGCGGTTGCTCTTTCATGAGTATCGCTTGCTTTCATAACTGCGAAATGAAACCAACATGAAAAGCATACGTTTCAATCCTTTTCGTATGCGGGGCACGGGTTCCCCCACTCTGGCTATCGTTTAGGCAGTTTAGCTTTGTACCTCATACACTGATTTTTATTCTTAAATATTCTGACGCATAGGATTAGCGCCTTTCCTATTTACGTTCCAACTGGAACAACAACATGCTACACTCCCCTTCGGGTTTCCCCTCTCGGATAAGTTGTAGAATAATAGGTTGTGATTTTTCATCACCTGATACTTTTACCTACCGCTTGCTAAAGGCGGTATCCTGTAAGTACCACGTCGCCAATTTATATTGCGCTGGCGACTTCTGGGCGCACGCAGTTACCCACAATGCTCTCCCACTGTTTTTCAAACAAGGCTTTAAGCTGTGCCAAGTTCTGTAAGATGATGCTTACAGATACCCCACGGGAACGCATAACCGACAGTATCTTGTCGAAGTCGTCCGGCAGTGAAACATTGGCAAATTCGTCCATCATAAAATGAACAGGCATCGGCAGACAACCGCCGTGGATATGGTCGGCTGCATAAAACAACTGCTGAAAAAGCTGTGTGTAAAGAATGGATACCAAGAAGTTGAAACTAGAGTCGTTATCCGGTATCAGTGCAAACAGTGCCACCTTTTTCTCTCCGAGTGACTGCAAATCCAGTTCATCGGCAGAAGTAAGAGCAGCAAGACTTTCCAAGTTAAACTTTTCAAGCCTTGCTGCAAGGGTTATCTGTATAGATTTTAATGTTTTGGAAGAACCGGAATGATAAGAGTGATAATACTTCAAAGCAATGTGGTCAGGATTATCTATCATCAAATCTGAAAACAGATTATCAAGCGGAGAAGGACTTGGGTCGTCCTCGTCCTCAATCGCCCCGGCTCTGAGCATTTCCATTACCATTGCAAAATTCTGTTCTTCCGGCGGTGCTTCATAATGCAGATAAAATACAAGTGCAAGCAGAAGCATTGACGCTGCCGTATCCCAAAACGGGTCATTGCTCTGTGAACCTTTCGGAGTGGTACTCTTGAAAAGATTTGTCACGAGCTTCTGCACATCATTATCATTCTGTAAATAAACAAATGGATTGTAACAATGGCTTTTCTCCATTGAAATCAAATCAAGCACACGCACTTCGTAACCTTTCTTCTCAAGAAGATGTCCCGTATCTCGCAGGATTTCCCCTTTCGGGTCTAATATCACATAGCTGTTTCTTGCAGCATTCATAATATTAGGCTTTGCATAAAACCTCGTCTTACCTGCACCGGAGCCACCGCACACAAGCGTATTCAGATTTCGTCTGTGCTTCTTGGCATTAAGTCCAATGCACACATTCTGAGTCATCAGCTTATTTTCTGATAGTGGCTTTTGTCGGTATTTTTTATCAATGGCTCTGACATTGCCCCATTTGGCAGAACCGTGTTCTTCTCGTCTGCGGTAATTCTTTCTTGTTGAGAAATAAATCCCGATACCCATTCCATAGCACAAAAGCAAAATGAGGACAGTTTTCAGGCTGTCCCCACATAATTTTATGGAAAATGGATTATCAAAAAGTGTCGCAAGATTGGCTGCTATTTCCGGTAGTCCTCCGCTTATGGAAGGTGCAATCAGAAGTGACAGCCATATAACCGGAACGATACCGACAATGGATAAAATAATGGCAGTCTGCCTGTCATTATCTCGCTTCATCTGAGCGTTTCCTTTCAATCACTTTGAACTTTTTCAATGGGGCATTTCCGACTTTTACAAGCAGGTCATCTACTGCGTCTGCGGACTTGCCTTCCTCCATCAACTTTGTTTTCTCATCGTTTAAGGAGCGAATGACAACACCGTGTTCATAATCGTCCAAAGCAATGTGGTAGAGTTTTTCTTTTTCCATATCTGCCCTCCGTTATCTCTCATAGTCCTTTGAACGCTCCTGCTTCTTGCGGAACATTTCATCAGAGATATGACTGTGAATTTCTGCCATTGCATTTCGTGTCTTGGAAAGCTCCGCACGGATTTCTTTCGGCTCTTTGGAAGCCAGTCCCTCCGGAATACGGTTAATTGCAAAATTCTGTGTATCTACGCCATACTTCTTGCAAATCATATATCCGATACACACTGCCTGAAAGCCCATATCCCTGCGGCTGTAACTTTCGCTGTTGATGGAAAGCTGTGCGTGTCCGAGTTCCTGAGCGACACACTGAGCAACTGCTACGCTGTCGCCCACATTACGCTTCACATACAAGGTCTGCTTTTCATTATTATAGAAAGCTGCCATATTCGGATACGGAAGTTCATCGGTTGCCGCAACCTCCACCGGAGATACATCAAGCATTGTTGTGATAAGTGCTTTCGGGTCACGGTTTGCTGATACTGCCGGAGCTTTCCTTCCATTTGTCTGCGTAACATCAAATACCTTTTTGACATTGTAAGAAATACCCGGAGAACCATCTGCTCTTGTGTATTCCACTGGTTCAAGAATAGAAATACTCTTTGCCCCTTTGGTAATCTTCACATTGTCCTTACCCCAATCATCAAAATCTTTAAGCTGTGTCGCCTGCGGATACTGACTGTAAATAAGGAGAGCATTTGCTGCGGAATATCTGTCCATTCGACTCTGCGTATCAAGAAAGCTCTTGAACTTTTCAGGGTCATTCACAATCTCACGGGCAGCGTCATCAATCATCTGATAGACTTTTTCTTTTTCTGCTCGCTTCTTTTCCGCATACTCCTCTTTGGATAATCTCGGCTGATTACCGCCAGCCTTTGCGGGTTTAAAATCATTTGTCATAGTGAATTACCTCTCTTTTGTTTTGGGTTTCTTCTTCGGCTGACGGTGTACCGTCTGACCGTTTTTCTGCTGCGGATTCTTGCCGTCTTTCTTAACCTCCGGCTCTTTACGCTCTGCTTCTTTTTGCTGTTTTGCCTGTGCCTTGTAACGGTCAAGTTTCTCTTTGACCGATGGCTTTTCCACTGGCTTTGCAACACCCTTATCAGATTGCGTTTCTACCGGCTCTGAGTTTTGCCTTGACAGAGGGCTTTTGTCTGTTTTGGCGACTGAGGGGTTTGCGTTTGCTCGCTCCTCTTTCTGCATCGGATTTCTGACTGCTTCTTCCATAATGATTTCACTCTTGGATTTGGTCGGCTTTTCTTTCTCAACCGCTTCACGGTCTGCGATAGCCTTCTCTGCTTCACTGACAATCGAAGCCTTATCCACCTTGCCAAGTTCAAATCTTTCAACGATACGCTGAATTTTAGAAGCGTCCTCTGCTCTTGCAATAATATCTACCGGAGCGTTCTCTCCCTTTGTGTTCTTATCTCTGAGGACACAATAAAGAACGCCATAGCGTTTTGCCTGTTCGGTAAACTTCTTCAAATCCTTTTGCGGAATGGAAAAGACTTTCAGCTCCTTGCCTGACTTAATCATATTGGTAAGCCTTGCTTTGCCCTTCGTCTTTTGTTCCTGCTTCAGAACCGATACCAAAAGCAATGCGATATTCTTCGCCGCCGAACCGCTTAATCTTGCAGCAACTTCAAATCCTTCAAGCGAAAGCCTAACGACCTGCTCTGCTGCGTCACCACCGTTGTTCATAGCGTGATTTCTCCTTTCTCTGCTGTTTTTGTTCCTCTGTTTCGATATGCTCAAGGTTTTCTTCCATAACCTTTGACCTCTCCGCAATATCCTCGCAGAGTTTTACTTCCCGTCGGAGTTTTTTCAATTCTCCATTGATAGAAGCGATTTCATCTTTTGCCGCCTGAAGCTGACCATCATCAATATTTGTTCTTATCTTTTTTCGGAGATGTGTTCTTCCGGCAATCAGATTTTTCATCTGCTCCTCTAAGGAAGTCTTATATGAAAAAAGCTGTTCGTCCGTGGAAATATTTTCTCGTCCGAGCAGCCTTACTTCATCAGTAATCTTATCGAGCTTCATCAAATCATCTTTCAAAAGATAATGAAGCCTTGCGTTATTCTGTTTCTTATACTTGGGCAGATAACCGAGTCTGTAACAGTAATACAGATACAGCCCATAAAGTCCGCCTTTCTTTTTCAGCTTCTGCCCTCTGGTCTGCATCCGGTACTGTCGTGGTTTATAAGTCGCCCTCTGGAACGGCTCAATCTCTGCCCATCTGTCACGATTTTCTTTGATACGCTCTACAATCCGGTCATTGGTATAATCTGCTCCGAGATTTTTCAGTCGTATCGGCTTATCGTATCCCTTTGGAATGACCGTCCAGTATTTTCGGCTTGGACTCAGGTTATAGGCATATCCCATTTCCTTGAGAGCAAACTGAAATTCTTTCAGGGTCTTGCTGTGGTCGATAGCATAATCAATGGCTTCTTTTGCAACCGAGTAGCGTGTCGGCATACCTGCCTTTTCTTTCATCGTCAGATAATCCGACTGCTTACTGCGGTTTGGATTCGGGTCATAGTAAAGTCCGTACTTCTCACAAATTCTGTCTGCAACTTTTCGGAATTTGAACCACGCTTTTTCCTCTCCCCACAAATGTTTGCCATCGACAAAAGAAATAGAGTTGATGACAAAATGGCAATGCAGGTGCTTTGTGTTCAGGTGTGTTGTCACAACGACCTGAAATCTTTTCCCCCACACTTCATTCGCAAATTCCATTCCGATTTTCTGTGCCATCTCAGGAGATATATCTGTTTCCTTGAAACTCAAATATCCGTGATAGGCTTGGATACCGTCTGTCTTTTGGTACTGCTCCTTAACCGTTATGAATTGGTCACGGGCAATCGCCACATTACAGTTGATACCCTCAACATAAAATTCTCGCTCTGTTTTTTCTTCGTCCTTTGCATAAGCAATAACATCAGCAAGAGCCTGATACTGTTCCGGTGAAAACTCCCTTTTGATATTTGCAGAAGTCTTTTCGGGATTGGTTGCATAGTCAATGACCTGACCAAGCCTTTCTGTTACTGACCACAACTTTGTTACTGCCATTTCATTTCGCTCTGATTTGGACGAAGATATGTCCTCTCAATCTCTGACTGGAACTTATTCCACTTTGCAGCTTCATTCTTCAGCATAGGTGCGTCAATGAAACCAAGTGTATTCGCTTTGGCAGCAAGCTGATTGATGTTATTACCGATAGAGGAAAGTTCCCTCATCACATCATAGAAACGGTCATCGGGTTTCTCTTTCGGTTCGTAACCTCTGATAAGTAAACGGATAAGTCCTGCTTCGGAAAGACAAGCCTTCTTTGCCTTTGCTGCCAAATCCTGTGCTTCCTTGCGGTTAAAGCGTACAATCTTCTGAATGTTTCTCTTTCTCATAATCGGTATCTTCCTTTCTCTTTACTCTGCAATCTTTGTTAATCTGGAATAAGCACATCATCGTAACGCCAAGACAACTGCCGAGCAGTGTTCCGGCGGCAATAAGTAATAACTCTCTCAAATCAAGTTCTCCTTTCTCACGGGGTATTAGGGGCAACCCCTAACGAGCCTTTTACCGTTTGGGAAACTGTGTTTATCCAAATGGTCTGCTCGCTAAGAATAAACATCTCCTCCGGGTTGCCCCGTTCTCAGTCTACTATCTCTCATAATCCTTTGATTTCGGCTTAAAAGGTTCAGCCACGATATTGCCGCCCACTTCCTTAGAAAAGCGTTCGGGATACTTGAACTGTTCCTTGTATTTCTTCATCATATCGTCCGGCAAGCTCTGAAAACTCTCACTTTCAGGCGGTGCATAACAGATAAAGAATTTGCCGCAGATAATATCTACCATCTCTTTCTTATCATTGTCCTGCACATAAACTGCACGGTTAAGCGGAAGTCCTCTCATCTTTCCTTCCTCATTACAGATGATTGCAACATCATCGTCATAGGGCATATATTCCTCAATATCCCCGCCGACAACCTCCTGCATTGCTTCCAGGCTGTCGTCGATTACAATTTCCTTCGGGTACTTTTCCGGTTCTACCAAGAGAACTTTAATCTTAGAATCATTCATCGTTCTTCATTCCTTTCGTGTGTTTTTTTATTGTAAATTCCCATCCGCATACAAAGAAAATCGTTGAAGTCCTTACCTGCTTTTGGTGGCTCATCAACGATTTCATACTTATCCGGCAGAATAGTTTTTAAGGTCTGTGCTGCCTTTCTGCCCGCTATATCATTGTCAAAATGGATATGGATTTTCCTGACAGATGGGTTACTGCCAAGATACTTTTCCAGTGCAATCGGCACTTTACTGTCCTCAATTTTCTTTGCCGGAGAATACACCCCGGACAGCGAAACAAAGCTCATTTCTTTCCAATCCTGCCCGTTCAGCTTCGCAAGCGTGGCATAGGATAACAGGTCTATGGCACACTCAAAGAGGTGTACTTCCTCCAAGTTTTCCTTACCAAGCCGAAAAGAATAATCTTTTTTACTGCCACTGCAATCGCCCATAATCCTACGCTTATTCGTGGAACGGTAGGCTGCATATTTCGGCTCTTTCTTCTCGTCATAGCCTACAAACACAACATTGTGATACGGCAGGCTCTCAAAGATAAGGTCATTAGAGATACAGTAATTGATGATTTCAAAATCTATTCCTCTCCCGAAAAGATACTCTGTAATCACTCTGTTGGAAGCACATTTTTCAGGGAGAAGAAGCGGTTTATTTTCCTCTTTTGGCTGTGGCTTTTCATAGACCGGAGCCTGAATCGCTGTGTGTCCGATAATGGTTTCCACCGCTTCAAGGAAGCTGTAACCTTTGACCTTAATCAGATAATCCAAAGCACTCCTGCCACCGATACCTCTCGACCACCATATCCATTTCCCGTTTGAAATCTTCAAACTATCGTGGGTTCTGGTGCAATAGGTGTTACCTGAAAACTTAACCAGCTCATACGGTTCATAATTTCTCAGGTAGGTTAATAAATCCATCTGCTTCGCCTGAATGATTAACTCAGGTGCGATAAATGGCATATCGACCACCACCTTCCTGTTTATCTCTCATACGATTTCTCCTTTCTGCCGCCGACTGCTTCGCCCTCATCAGGCTCTCCGCCGACAATCTCATTTTCCTTTTTATCCATATTGAGCAGGATATTCAGCTCATCAAGTCGGGCAGTTTTTGCCCTCAATTCTTCCTCCTTTGCAAACGGCTTTTCGATTTCCTGCTTCGCTGTTTCAAACTGCTTCTCCGTATTTTCAAGGCTGTTTTTCGTATCAGCAAGTGTTTCTTCAAAGCGTTCAATGCCGTTATCTATTCTCACGATATTACCGTGAGAATCATCGCCAAGCGGTACATCTCTGCTTGTTTCGCCTTTTAATTTCACAACATAATTACGCTGCACCGTATCAAAATACAGTTCCATTTGAAAGCCACGGTACTCGCCAAGTGGTATCGCATCGGGACTGTTCATTGACTTGCAGGCATTGATGATTGCCTGACCTGCTTCGGCTTTTTCGGAATAAGAAACACCCGATACCGTCATTCCAAGCGGCTGCTCGTCTATCGGTTTCGGGTGTAATTTTGCTGTTTCAACATCTTTTGTAAGTCCCTCTACACGGGATTTCAAGTAAGCAATCTGTTGTGGGTAGAACTTGATGACCTTATCCTCCAGTCCGTATTTCTCTGATAAGAAATTGGATTTTAACATCTTCAGCTTCTGTACCTGAATGTCTAAGTCCATCTTTTCTTTGATATACGGATTGCCTGTTGCAAGCATTTTTATCTCTGCATAGGACAGTGCGGTTTCATCAATATCCTCTGCCGACCTGACCGGAGATTTGCTCGTCATAATCTGACTTGCGAACTTCTGCTTACCTTCCACAAGCTGATAGAGGTATGCATCAAAGGTCTGCTCTGTTACATAGCGGTAAATATCTACCTGCGGATTTTCATTGCCCTGACGGACAATTCTACCGGAACGCTGCTCCAAATCTGAAGGTCGCCACGGACAATCCACATCGTGAAGTGCGATAAGTTTATCCTGCACATTCGTTCCTGCTCCCATCTTCTGAGTAGAGCCAAGAAGCACCCTGACTTCTCCCTTGCGGGTCTTTTGGAACAGTTCTTTTTTCTTCATATCCGTGTCGGCTTCGTGTATGAACTTCACTTCACTTTCAGGAATACCTCTCTCAATCAGCTTCTTTCTGATGTCGTTATAGACGGAAAATGTGCCGTCATTCTTCGGCGTGGAAAGGTCACAAAACACAAGCTGTGCCGATTTCTTGTCGGCATTTTCTTTCCATATCCGATAGATGTTATCGACGCAGGCATTGATTTTACTGCCCTCAAAATCAGGCAGCATATCGTTTAGCATACGCTGGTCAAGAGCCAGTTTTCTTCCGTCATTCGTTATTTTCAGCATATTATCTACGCTTGAATCCACACCGCCGCCACGCACCTGCTCGGCTCTCTCTGCAAGGGAAGCAACCATCTCCTTCTGCATTTCCGATGGCTTTACTGCAATGTTATGGTACTTTGCTTCCGGTACTGGCAGGTTCAACATATCTGCTGTTTTAATGTCCGCAATCTCCTTGAACATCGCCATTAGTTCCGGCAAGTTATAGAATTTTGCGAACCTTGTCTTTGCTCTGTATCCTGTTCCTTCCGGTGTAAGTTCCACTGCCGTAATGGTTTCTCCGAAAGTGGAAGCCCAGGCATCAAAGTGCTGCAACCCATTTTTCACAAGCGTGTTGTACTGCAAATATCGCTGTATCGTATAGAGTTCCACCATACTGTTTGAGATAGGTGTACCCGTTGCAAATACGGTTCCTCGTCCTCCGGTAATCTCGTCAAGGTAACGACACTTCATAAAGAGGTCGGAAGATTTCTGTGCTTCCGTCTGTGCGATACCGCCCACATTACGCATTTTTGTATAAAGATAAAGGTTCTTGTAATAATGGCTTTCATCAACAAAAAGTCTGTCTACACCAAGTTCCTCAAAGGTTACAACATCATCTTTTTTCGTCTGGTCATTGAGTTTATCAAGTTTCTGCCTGATAGATTTCTTTGACTTTTCAAGCTGCTTTATGGAGAAGTTTTCCCCTCGGTTTCGCTTGAGTTCCGCAATTCCTCCGGTTATCTCCTCAAGCTGCTGTTCTAAGATTGCCCTCTGTCTTTCAATGGACATCGGGATTTTTTCAAACTGTGAATGTCCGATGATAACTGCGTCATAATCTCCAGTTGCAATCCTGCCGCAGAACTTTTTACGGTTCTTGGTTTCAAAATCTTTCTTTGTTGCGACAAGGATATTCGCCGCCGGATAGAGCTGCAAATACTCAGCCGCCCATTGTTCGGTCAAGTGATTTGGTACAACAAACAGTGACTTGTTACAAAGCCCAAGCCTTTTCGACTCCTGTGCTGCCGCTACCATTTCAAAAGTTTTTCCTGCTCCGACTGCGTGTGCAAGAAGTGTATTTCCTCCGTAAAGGATATGAGCAACCGCATTTTTCTGATGTTCCCTGAGTTCAATTTCAGGATTCATACCATTGAAGATGATATGACTTCCATCATACTCACGAGGTCTGACGCTATTGAATTTCTCATTGTAAGATTTGCAAAGCCTTTCCCTTCGTTCAGGGTCAGACCATATCCAGTCCTGAAATTCCTGCTTAATCATTTCCTGCTTCGACTGAGCAATCGCTGTTTCCTTTTTATTTAGGACAGCCTTTTTCTTTCCCTCATCATCTTCGATATAATCAAAGATACGCACATCTTTTAAATTCAGCGTTTCCTCAATAATCTTATAGGCATTGATGCGGGAAGTTCCGTAAGTGTTATATGCCCTTACATTTCCTTTGTCATAGGATTTGCCCTCAATATTCCACTCACTCGTAAATGGAGAGAAGTGAACTTTGATATTCCACTGTGCATAGCGTGGTGTTTCAAGCAAATGAAAGATAAACTCCTGCACATCGTCCGGTGGCAACCAAGTTGCACCAAGTCGCACGGAAATTTCACTTGCAGTCAGGTCTTTCGGCTGCACCTTTTGAAGTGCTTCTACATTGACCTTATAATCTTCCGGATAGAGTTCTGCCGAGTTCTTTGCAATCTTCAGCTTTTCCCTGACATTACCCGAAAGGTATTCATCAGCCATCAGATACTTCGGTTCGTAAGAATTTCCATACTCATAAAGCGGGTTTAGGAAGATAACACCCTTTAAGTCCTCAAAGATTTCATTCTCCGATTTACCGGAAAGCTCCATCATATAGTCCATATCAATCGTGGCTTTTTCTCCAAGAGATACCGCCAACGCTTCGCTTGCCGTATCAACAGAAGTAACCGGAGTATGCGGCTTAATTGTCCTCTTAGAAAACATATCAGCCTTACGTTCCAGTTCTCCGTCCTCTCCGATTATCTCCAATGCGGAAAGCAAAGAGAATGAACTGTCCTGCGAAAAAGCAGCGGTATTTGCACGGCTGTTAATGAGTCCGTACTTACCTGAAAAGGTATCATAAAGTCTGTTTAATCGCTCCTGCTCCGCTTTGATTTCGCTGTCAGGGTAATCTTCTGTCTGCAATTCAATCAGCGTTCTGACGGAATTTCTAATAGCAATCATACCCTTAATTCGGTTCTCTGCGGTTGCCGACACTTCCACCGGAGTCATACGGGAATTTTCACGATAATAGATTTTATCGTCCACCACCGTATAGGAAAAGTTTCTCACTGCCGGGTCTGCCAGAATAGAATTATCTTCCTCCTCCAGTTCTTCCTCGGTTTCATATTCCGTGATTTCTCCGTGAATGTTTGCTACTGCTTCATCAAGCTGTGCTGCAAGGTCTGCATTTTCATACGGCACACAAGTTGCTTCCATACCGAAACGCCCCGATACCATTTTCATTTCTCCAAGTATCATTTCGGGGTGCTGCACAAAATAAGAGTTCATCTTAATTCCGTTCTCATCGGTATCAAGATGAATCCAATCCGGCTCAATATCTATCAGTCTGTCACGCTTTTGCAGGATAAGAATATCCGAAACGACTTCCGTTCCTGCATTACCCTTAAAGGTATTATTCGGCAATCGAATTGCTCCAAGAAGCTCTGCTCTTTGTGCAATATACTTTCGTACTGCTAAAGTTTCCTTATCCATTGTGCCTTTGCTCGTTACAAGAGCCATCACACCGCCGGGTCTTAACTTATCAAGGGACTTGGCAAAAAAGTAATCGTGTATCAGGAACTTATGCTTGTCGTATCTTTTATCCGATACCTTAAAATCTCCAAAAGGCACATTACCAACCACTCCATCAAAGAAGCTGTCCGGCAGATTTGTTTCTTCAAATCCTTGTGCCGCAATGGTTGTTTTCTGATAAAGCTGCTGTGCAATCCCTGCGGAAATCGCATCAAGTTCCACACCGTAAATCTTACTGTCCTGCATTGTGTCCGGCAGCATACCGATGAAATTACCGATACCGCAGGACGGCTCTAACAAGTTGCCTTCCTTAAAGCCCATCTGCTCCATTGCCTTATAAATGGCTGTGATAACTTCAGGCGGCGTGTAGAACGCAGTCAACGTGCTTTCTCTTGCCGAAGCATATTCCTCCGGTGTTAATACCGAAGAAAGTTCCAGATATTCAGTTGCCCACGCTGAATTATTTTCATCAAAGGCTTCTGAAAGACCACCCCAACCGACATACTTTGATAAAACAATCTGTTCTTCAGGTGTGGCAAATCTATTTTCTTCCTGACATTTTTTGAGAAGCTGTATCGCCATAATATTTCTGCGGAAGCGTTCCTTTTTACCAACCGTTTCAACCTCATTTTCTCTAAGATTAAAGGTGTGACGGTCTGCCATAGGCACATCAGGGTGCAAGTCAAAGCCTTTGACTTTTTTCTTCTGCTCCCAAGCGGGAACTAACGGCTCAGGCTCTTTTTCATTTCTTTCTTCGGCAGGTTCTTCCTTTACAATCAAATGCTCATTCATCGGATTCTCTCGCACTTTTCTGTCAAACTCTGTGCGTGAAAATTCCTTATTGAACAGTGGCATATCATAGTCATAGAGCATTACTCTCTCATCATCAACAGATAAGATTTCGTACTCAGAAGCACCGATATACACCTTATCGCCAAGATGATATTCATACTGCACATCTTGTAGCTTTTCTGCTTCTTCAGGTTCTTTTTCGGTTGGTTCGACCTCTTGCTCCGGTGGTGCATTAGAAAGTATCTCACGATTTCTTTTCGTTTCCTCGATTTTGGCTCTGTGTTCCTCTTGACTTTCAAGCCACTGAGGATAGCGTTCTTTTTCCTTTGGATTTAAGTATCTGTCCATTCGGATAAGTTCCCCGATACGCTTCTCCACCTGCGACCACGAAAGTGTGATATGTGGATTTTCTTTACCGATGCCTTTCGTAATCGTAATACCTTTTCCATCGTGGCTCTCATCAATGCCTGCCCCGATTATGACGGGATAAGAACCGCCCCAACCATATTCATTTTTCAAGAAGTCGGCATTTTCTTTTGCAGAAAGACTTTTTTCAAACTGCTCATAAATACGCATTTTTCCCTCAGAAAATCCGCTTCCATTCGCAAGAATAGCGTCGATAATCTCCTGAGAAAAAGTAAAGGCAGAGGTTTTCTTTTCCTCTGCCCGACCGTCTAATATGAATGTCATCTGACCGTCCATTGACGGTAATGGTTTTATGCTGTCACTTAATTCTCCCAGTAATCGCATAGCTTCAAAGTGTCGGGCAATAACAGCCCAATCATAAAAGCTCTGTGCGGTTCTGCTGTCGTATTTGCCCTCCCACAAATGCAGGACGTTTTCAAAGGTCTTGTACCCTACTGTCCTGCCGTCCTCTAAAGTAAGCTCAGTATAATCATTATTGAAAATACTCTTTATATACTCTGTGCGGTCTTTGTTATCTGGATTGCGTTCATAATAATCTTTGATTTCTTCCAGACTTGCTGACAAATGTGGTGTCGTTCTGAGAATTTCATTGATTACTTCATCACGTCCAAAGAACGGAAGGCTTTTATCCTCGTGCGTTCTGTCGTAATACTCTAAGCGAATATCACTTCCGCTTTCACGATTTCCTGTGCCGAATTGCGAAGGGAGTTCATCAGACGAACCCATTTCATCATATCCTCCGCTTTCATCTGTTCGGTCACTCCCTCTTTCTGTGCCATCTGGCTCAGAATTGTTTCCTCCATCTTGCTGGCTCTCTGTTCCACTTCCGCCAAGTGCTGTGTCAGTTCGCCCCTCGTCAGGAGATTGTAGTAAAGGACTCTGTGATGTACCTTCAGAAACTCTCTCCTCATCTGAGCGTATCTGCCCAACGTCACTTCCGGCTGCTGTGGAAGTTTCAGGTTCGGAAGGCTGTAATCGCCCACCATCGTGTAGGTCAGTTCGTTCATTGTCCAAACTCCTTTCGTCGTTATTTTCAACCTTATTGTATTCATTTCTGTCCTGACCGACAATTATGCGATTTTGACGGTTGAGTGCAGTAATTGTTTTAGATATTTCCGTCAATCCCATTTCTGCAATATCACTGGTAGCAAATCCAAGTGCATTGAGTGTTTCCTGCGTATTGAAGTTGGTAACATCTCTGAAATCATCAAGTTCAAAATAACCGTCCGTATCAACGCCGAGCCTTGACATCATCATATATGCCACACTGTTTGTCACGACATTTTTATAAATGAAAGCCACAATATCCTCTTCCACTTCCTCGAAGGAACTGCCCTCGGTTGCATAGTAAAGGTCTTGCAGATAATCAGGGATATTATCCTCTGCCGCATTTCTTGCTGCTCCAATAATTGCTTCGGCAAGACTGCTCTTATTCTCAATCTCTCCGAAAGTGCTTTCCAATGTCTCAATCACATCAGCTTCGTATTCCTGACGCATATCCCAAATCGGGACTGTTCTTGAATATCTGCTTTCGTGAGTATCTGAAATATCAAAGTAATGTGTCAGTCTTTGCCGTGAACGGTTCTCATCAGCAAAAACAGCAATACCTCTAGCACCTCGGTTGACCCATCTGCCAAAAATTTTGTTCCACTGCTCTATCTCAAGAACCGCAGTTGCATCGGGTCGCTGTGCATATACAAGAAGCTGTTCGTCATAGCGTAACTTATAATTTCGGCAAGCCGAAGCTAAGAATGCCTGCCAGTTCTGAGGATTTGACACAACCGTTTTGCAGGTGCGGTTGTAAAGTTCAGAAATAAGGTCATATTTTCGTGCCATTACTCTTGCACCTCCTTATCGTTTCTTATCTCTGCTCCTGCATAGCAGGCTCTTTCTTCTCATTGTTACTTTTTACTGCTTCATCAGAACCTCCGCCCAAATACGAAAAGAGCTTACCGGACTTTGTATTCTTCTGAAGCTCCATAATCACACCCATATCGGGAATAGTGATATTCGGGATTTTCAGGATTGATTCCATATCAAGCTGCTGCAACTTTTTCTCCGTATCACAACCGGAGTCAAAGAGTTTATTCAGTACCTTGACCTTATTCTGAAAAGTTGCTTTGTCTTTCACGAAAATACCTCCTTAGCCAATGTTGATTACAATAGAAATACTGCCGCTCTGTTCTTCTTTCTGCGGATTGCGTGAATACTCAGGAAAAAGGGACTGTACTCTCTGCCTTGCCCTGCGTATGGTTTCAAAACAAGGAAGTCCGTACGCCCTGTAATTAAAGACAATATCCTCAAGCGGAAGTTTTCCGGCAGGAATATATCCGTATCGGTTGTAATAATGCAGAATGAGAAGCATATCATCATACCTCGACATCGGGCATTCCTTTAAGATTTCAAGCACTCGGCTCTCCACCGTTTTCTGTTGTTTCATAGTGTTCCTCCCAAAAATAAAGGGACAGAGTTTTTTACGCTCTGTCCCCGACTGGTTAATGTTCGGTTATTTCTTACTTCTTACGGTTTTTAACCTGAAGAAAGATAAAGCCGCCGACGATAACGGCGACTAATGCGATAGCAATAATTGTCTTTGCTTCCATTACTCGTTACCCTCCTTTTTCTTCTTTTTATGTGCAACAACAGAAGTTACAGCGATACCGACAGCAGAAAGTCCGGCAAGAACATACCAAAGTTTCATATTGGTATCATCTCCTGTTTTCGGAGTATCCCTTAATTCATTGTGCATTTTTACAACGGCTGTTTCATCAAGTTTGATAGTAACATTCTGGTCGGCAGGTGTGATATATGCGGCAGACGCATTGTTTGCCACTTCTGATACGGTATATTCGCCAATACGAAGTCCCTCAATCACGATTTCGCCGTTCTTATCTGTTTCAAATGTCATATCATAGCCGTTTGCTCCGGTTACTCTGAACGCAAAACCTTTAACCTTACCGTCCGAAGATGTCTTGACGATTTTCAGTGTTCCACGCATAGCTTCATTGATAAATCCAACACCCGCCTTATTCTCGACAGAATAAGTTGTTTCGTCTTTCTCAATGAAAACCGAGTATTCTCCCTTATCAAGCAGGAAGCCCTCCGGTGCTTTTGTTTCACGGACAATATATTTTCCGTAAAGTAACTCTTTCATCTCATAAATTCCGGTTTCGGTTTCTTCAAGATTTCCGATAAGTTCATCGCCATCATCAATCTTTCCGTTCTCATTGATGTCCTTATATACCTCAAAGGTTGCACCCGTAAGTTTGTTATCCGGATATTCAGCGTCCACCTTCGTGAGTCTGATATTACCGTGAACATACTCATTGACAATCTCGATTTCAACTACCTGCTCGGCTTCGCTGATATTGACTTCATACGCTTTTTCATCAAGAACAAATCCCTTTGGCTGCTCGATTTCTCTTACAATCCATTTGCCATAAGGAACTTTTGCAAAAGAAAAACTACCGTCTTTTGCAGAGGTAGTTGTCATAAGTGCAGTATCCTTTGTAAATTCTGTTTCTTCGGCTCTGAAAATACCGATAACAGCACCCTCAAGTGCTTCTCCGTTCTCGTCAATCTTCTTGCCTGATACAGAACCATAGATAAGTTCATTCTTGATTTCTTTTCCGTCATTTACTTTGATTTCAACTGTTGCGGTATCTTGACCTGCGTATTCAAATACAACCGGATACTTTGTATCAGAAAGAACATAATGCTCATCGGCTGCAATCTCTTTGACATAGTATTTGCCAAACGGAAGGTCTGACTTCATAACAGCAGTTCCATTTTCATTTACGCTGACAATCTCAATCAGTCCATCAGTCGGAATAACTGTACCGCTTGCAGACACAATATCTTCTGCGGCATAAAGACCAAAGCTGATATTTTTGATTTCTCCGTTGTCGCCAATACCAAAGGTCTTATCTTTTTCAATGGCTTTAGCAAGGCTTACCTGAACTTTCTGTCTTTCGTTATAGAACGATGTGAAAGTTTCGGTAACAGAGATATTCTGACCTGCGTAAGTAAGTTCCACCGTATGTGTTTCGTCACTCACAATCATACCGTAAGGTGCGGTAATTTCCTTGACCTCGTATTTTCCGAGATAAAGTTCTTTGCTCTTAACAAATCCATCAGAACTTGTTGTGATAGTATCTACCACTTCGCCCTTTGAATAGCGGAGTGTACCGTCCGGTGTGCTAATATCTTCCGCAGCACGAACTTCATAAACTGCACCCTCAAGTCCTGCCACTTCATAAACAGGCTGATAGATAACATCACTGTCCTCAGAACCGCTTACATTGACACCGCTAAATACTTCTCCGGTCTTTTCAACCGTGATAGTACCTTTCTGTGCCATATTCGGCTTATTGACTTTCACAACAGTTACGCCACCTTCCTCTGTGGAATTTTCTTCAGTAATATCAAAATATACCGGAGTATCATCAAGTACATATCCGTATGGAGCTTGTACCTCTACGATAGAATATCCCTTGCCGTAATCCAGTTTCTCAGGTGTTACAAGAGAACCATTTGCGTCGGTATAAAACACATCAATCGTGGTCGGTGTCGGATAAGTAAAGGTCATTTTGACCTGATTGCCCTGCGGGTCGTAAATCTTAAATCCTGCTCCTGCATACGGAATACTCTTTCCGCTTTCTGCGTCCACCTTGACTACATTGACAAAGCTTTCAAAGTTACGGTTATTGATGAGATAACGGTAGGTCTGTGCATTCTGTGAAATGAACACATCAAAATCGTCCATCATCTCTCTACCTTCCCAACCGGAAGTCTGGTGTACGGTATAAATACCATACGGCATATCTTTTGTCTGACCGAAACCATTTTCATCGCAAACGATAGTATCTCTCTCGTCTTTATCTGCTGCGTCATAGCTTCCGGCAGATTTCAGATAAATCTCAAAGGAAGCACCCTTTTCAGGAGTTTCAATTTTTGTTTCTCCGTCATCGGTATGTTTAATGATAGCCACATTGCCTTTGATTACCTGCTCGGTTACATCATTGGAAGTAAGGTTGTGTTCCACCTCATAAAGTTTCGGGTCTGCACCTACCTTGTGAATGGTCTTATCAAGGAGATAGCCTTCACTCGGTGTAATTTCACGGATTGTCCAGTCGGTATCACAAACATATTCTTTGGTAGTGAACTGACCATTTTCATCAGTAACATACTTATCTACAAGCGTTTCTCCCTTATAGATACCGTAAACTGCTCCTGAAAGTTTTGCATTGCCCTGTGCTTCGCCCTTTTCAGCGTCGCTCTTTGTTACTGTTACAGTAAACTTCTTCAAAATGTTATTGAAGTTTCTTGTGGTTACTTCTTTCCACTTCACTGGTGCAGTCTGATTTTTCGGCACGACATAACGGATAGCTGTGTCCACTTCTTCAAGGGTATATGGTTCAGAATCACTGATAAGCACATCTTTGAAAGTTGCCACACCATTTTTATCCGTAACTGCATACTGGTCAACGGCAGCACCGGAAAGAGAAGTACCGAAAAGATGGAACTTCACACCTTCTACGAGGTTATCTTCTGAGGATTTAACCACCTGAAGGTCGCCACGCTTCAATTTGTTATTGAAAGTAACCTTTGCAACCTGTCCTGCTACAACGGTAACTCTATGTGTTTCCTGCGGCTCGTACTTATCGTATGCCTGCTCGGTTACGGTATAGATACCCGGCATAAGGTTATCAATCTGGAACTTACCGCCATTGGCTGTTGTAACCGTCTGATTGATACCGTTTCCGGTAATCGTGAAGTTGATACCATCAACCTTGCCGTCCTCACTGGTTTTTACAATCTGACAAGAACCATAGCTGACTTTCATCTTCACATAACCGTTGATACTGTCGCTTACTTCCTGAGCATAGCTGACAACATCTTGCACACTGGAATTTTGGTTGTGTTTACCCTCTGACCATACAACCACACCTCTGCGGACTGCATTTTTCTTGGTTGCGGTAATGGTAAATTCCTTACTCGGTGCAGTATCCATAGAAACCGTAAGTTTGTTACCGTCTACCGAAAAACTTACTCCACTGATACTTGCCTTAAAATCATATTTGGAAAGCACATTATTAGAGTCTGTCAGAGTAGTTGTGTATTTGCTTCCGTTCCATTCAAGTTCTATTGTCTTTGCCGAACCGGAAGATTTATTACAGAAACTTGGTACTAAACTATGGTTCTGAACGCTCTGTACCATACTGTCATAATAGCTGAAAATCTTACTGCGGAGTGGGTGGCTGGTACTTACCACATCTTTTACATTGCTGTATCCGCTTGTAGATTTGTGGTTGAAGTTTGCATCACGTTCTCCGATGACTGTTTCCCAGATAAGAAGCTGCGTTGCGTATGCGTGTGCAATGCTGTTTGCAGCGTCCGCATTCTGAGATTTCCAACTCAAAGAAACTCCTCCACGATAACCATACTGCATAATACGTCCGATAAACATACGGATTTCATCGCCGGAGATAACACCGTTTGATGTGATGTTATTGAAGTAATTCTCATCATACTTCGTCATCGACTGTCCATCTTTCAAAGGAACTCCCGGCTCAATACAATACGCAATATTTCCGCTATACGAACCAAGTACCTTCAAATTCGTGCGGGGTGCTTTTCCACTGTGCCAACCATTTACAAATGAGAGATTATTGTGTCCCCATACACCGTCGTAATTAGCGTCGCCATCACGGGGAAAATCAACCATATAGACATTGGTTTTCTCGCCCGAAGCAGCAAATGCCGTGGTCGAGCCAATGCCTGCAAAAGTTGTCACACACATAAGTGCCGCCATCACAAGCGAAGTGACTCTTTTGAATTTTGACTTAATCATTGCTAAATTTCCTCCTTAAAACTGAAAAACACACCGTATCTCTACGATGTGCCTTAACTGATTTTTTACAGCAGAATAACCTGCCGAAAAACAAATGCGGTTTTTTCGTTAATTTTTCATTTTACCATACACCTCCAGTCCGTTCCTATTGTGCGATTACTCCTTAGAGATAGACATATACTTTGAGATAGTTATATTCAAGTGAGATAGTATATATCATTTTCGGTAGGTAAAAGTATAACTAAGGGGTTAGAGTGTGAGAAAGGGGAACTGTAAAACAGGCTATCTGCTGTCACGCTCTGCACGGTTACGCAAGAACTTGTTATAATGCTCCAATGCCTTGCAGACAAAATCCTCCGTCTGACTGACGGGAATGTTTTTCGGGATAAGCTGTCTTACTCTGTCGCCCCTCAATACGATTTTTTCCCTCTGGTTCGGCTTTTCCTCAGACATAACAGCGTGTATTGCTTCTGTTGTAAGATTGCCCTCGTTGAATAGCTTTCGCATACGGATTGTCTGGTCGTGTGACGGTGTTGCGTCATTCAGGTCGATTTCATCAACCACATCACGCTGACAATCTTCATCAAGATAGGAAAGTTCTACGGCAGGACGCATTTTGATACGCCCCTCATCAACAAATTCAAGCAGTTCGGGAACAAGATTTGTCAGACGAACATAGCGATGTATCTGATTTCTACTGTCGCCACATTCTTGTGCAAGTTCATCTGCTGTTCTCAACTTCGTCCCCACTGGGGACAAAGTTAAATCGGTTCTTTGTCCCTGCCTTTTCATTGCTTCCAAACGCATTTTATAGGCAAAGGCTTTTTCACTCGGTAATATCTCTGACCTCTGGAAATTACTCTCAACCATTAAAATGGTTGCTTCATCTCTGTTCAGGTCTACAATCTCACTTCTCAGAGTTTCATATCCTGCCAGTTCACACGCTCGCTTTCGTCTGTGTCCTGAAACAAGTTCGTATCTGCCGTCCTCTTTCTGCCTTACCGTTGCCGGAGTAATAACTCCTCTTTCCTTGACACTCTCCACAAGCTGCATCATATCTTCATCGTCCCTAACCTTAAACGGGTGGTCGGGAAAATCATCAATCAGCTCTAACGGAATATCTCGGATTTTTGAAAGTTGTTCTTCATCTCTCTGTGCCTGCGTGGTAAATAAATCATCGAGTTTCGTGAGAGTGAAGTCGCTCTTTCTTCCTGCCATCGGCTAACACCTCCTTTGTAAATTCAGCGTATGCCTTAGACACTGTGCTGTTTGGCTCATAAGCATAAATGCTCTTGCCTTTGGAAGAAGTTTCAGCCGCTTTTACGGCAATTGGGATTTGTGTTCGATACATTCTTATCTGATTACCGAAGTTTGCCCTGAGTGCTTCCACCGTACTCTTTGCAAGGTTTGTTCGGCTATCCACCAAAGTAAGCAGCATACCGTCTATCTTAATATCCGGATTGATATACTTCTTTACTTTTGAAATGGTCTGCACAAGCTGTGTCATACCCTTTGCAGGCAAATACTGAGCCTGAACCGGAATGATAACACTGTCTGCCGCCGATAAAGCATTGAGAGTAACCATACCAAGTGAAGGCATACAGTCTATAATTACATAATCATATCTGTTCTTCACTTGACTCAGATAATTCTTGAGGGTAGTTTCTCTGCTCATTGCGTTCACAAGGTTAAATTCCATTGCTGAAAGCTCAAGGTTTGCCGGAACAAGGTCAACACCTTCTTCGTGGTGCAGGATACCAACCATAGGGTCTGTCATCGTTTCATTGATTACATCTGTGAGTTTCGTTGCAAGCGTGATACCCAAACCGTCTGTATCCTGCCAACCAAGACAAGTTGTTAAATCGCCCTGCGGGTCTGCGTCTATGAGCAATACTTTCTTACCCTGCATTGCAAGCCCGACTCCGAGATTAACCGTTGTAGTGGTTTTACCGACTCCGCCTTTCTGATTGCATACGGCAATCGTTTTGCAGTTCGACACTTCTTTTTGCCCTCCTTTCTGAAAATTCATAGCCACCGCATTATGGCTATGTACCTAACCGACTCATTTCCTAATCGGTCATAGCAATATTTGTTCTCAACACCCCTTGCCAAGCAAAACGCTCACGGGAAGTCACTAAGGAACAGACTGCTTATCTGTATCATAGGATTCTAACCTCTGCCGGGTACTCCGCCAGCTCCGTAGAGAAGTATCATTATCATTCTGACTGTCATCGCCATATCAGGGGCAACCTGATACTCATAGCCGGAGTTCTCGCTATTCTGAAAAAGAGAAATCACGGCGTACCTGCTAAAGTGGCTATCATCAGAAATAAAGTCTTAGTGAATGACTTATTCAATTTTCAAGTGAAAAGGCTTCCGTTTTTTGCTATCCGGAATGAACCCCTTCACTCATTTGGACAAAGGGGTATGAAATGCACACCCAAAATCGCCGCTTTTCAAAAAATTCTTCAAAAAAATTTTTGAAATAAAAAAAGCCGCCTGCTCCGGTTAGGAAACAGACGGCAAATCAACGTTCTAAATGTATTCAATTTTCAATTTCTTTTTCTTTGCTTCAAGCACTTTGCAGAGGACATCATCTACTGCGTCGGTGTATCGTCCCTGAGCTGCCAAATTGTTCTTCAGTTCGATGAGCGATTGTATCACTCGGCTTCGTTCTTCTTCATTTAAGTATAGATGATAGGTTTTCTCTCTCATTGGCTGTCCCTCCATCTTTCAAATGTATTTTTGATTATCTCCACATCTTCCTCGGTATCCGAAGAAATAAATATATGTACGCTCTGAAAAGCTCTTTTTAAGCTGTCGGCATAATCCAGTTCAGTGCCTTTCATCGGCAGCTTAATCAGCCTTATTCCTCGTTGCTTACACATATACGCTTTCATTATTTCTATATTCTCATCAGCACTTCCTGACTCAATAGCCAACTTTTCTGAAGGTATGTATGTTTCAAGCGGAACTCCAAGTAATCGGTCAGAACCAAGTTCTGCTTTCAAGCCTTTCCTATTAGAATAATAACTGACAGCCAAAGCAGGAAATAGCGATAAATATTCTTGCTCACAAATTCGGCAGCCTTTATTCAATATCGTTCTTTCATTTATCTTCATACTCCACGAATGACCGTGCCTGCATTTCCACCACGCTCTCTTTGCTGAAGTTCGTGATACTTGTGTCGGTTTCAATTTATTCTGTTCATAATCCCATTCACTGAGAAGTTGACTGTCCGTTGTCGCCAAATCATTATATCCTGCAAGAACTTCTCTCTCCGCACAAACGGGGCATACCGTACCTTTCACACGGGCATTGATAACTGATTTCCACTCGTTACCGCATTTTCTGCACTTCCACCAGACATTTTTCCTCGACTTTGCATTTACCTCATCAGGTTTCAACGACAAGTTCTTCTCTGACCACTCCGAAGCAATTTCAGGGTGTGTTGTCTGCAAATCGTTAAACCCTTTCAGGAATATGTACCCACTGCAATACGGGCATTTGCTGCCACCGGAACGGGTAGAAATAAGGGTGTTCCACTCTCTGCCGCAATCCTTACACTTCCACCAAGCCTTACGATTAGCAAAGACCGTAACCTGAGTTGGAAGTAACGGATAATTTCTGTCCGACCACTCGGCTGCTATATCCGGCAGAAGTGTTGCAAGGTCATTAAATTCTTCCAACACTTTATTATGGGAGCAATACGGGCAACCCGTTTTATTTATTGTCCTGCTCTTAATGGCAGCTTCCCACTCGTGTCCTTTTTCACATCTCCAAATCACTTTCTTATGAGAACCAATAGAAACCTCTGTCGGTTTTATCTTATTCTTTTTCGACCACTGCTTTACCAGTAATGGCTCTAATGTCGCCAAATCGTTAATACCTGCAATCACTCTCGCACCGGAACATATCGGGCATTTCTCTCCATTAGAACGAGCCTTAACGCTTGTCTGCCATTCGTGACCGCAAGCACCTTTCCACCATACTTTTTTATTTGAACCAAAGGTAATATCTTCAGGCGTAAGTGGTAAGTTCTTCTCCGACCACTCCAAAACAAGCTCCGGGTGTACTTCTGCTAAACTGTTATTCATAGCCAAACCTTAACCTCCTTGTGCTTAGAGTATATGAAGTTTTGGCTTTATCTTGTAGTTTGCGAATATCCATATAAATAGAAAAAGCCCTTTGAGAAAAGGATTTCTCCTCTCTCAAAGGGCAAATAGACAAATTGATTATATTATTTACTAACCATCTATTGAAAAATACTGCAATTTTTCAAAAGCATCGTCCATAAATTCAAACTCAAATATATGACAATCATCAAATGACTGTTCGCAATAAGTCACTTTCCCATTATCATAATCGACAATAGGTCTGCCAAGATTTCTCTTTACATCTTCAACAGTAACTTGTCCGTATATTTCTTTAATATCAGGTAGCATAAAATCAATTATTCCGTCCAAATGCTTAAAATAATTATTAGCCAAAGTTTTTACAGTATCCTGAATATCTTCTTCTGGTTCTTCGTCCCAAGCAAAAATCAGTCCCTCATACTCAAAAACATACTGTCCTATATCTTCTCTAAATTCCATTATGCCTTCTCCTTTCAATTATTGAATTTGCTTTTCATTTTAGAAAATGGGCAATCCCGATTGGAATTGCCCACTCATCGTACTAATTATGCGATTTTTTCTTGCTTGCACCGATTTCTGCATCAAATGATGTAAGTTTGATGTAAATCGCTGTTTTTTTAGTTTTTTATCAAATGAAGTACGTCCCGTCTATTTGGTAAAACGGTACATCTTTACATCATCTTAATAAAGCTTTGCACCTGCCGGAATGTGGTCATCTACCATCAGAAGATGGAGCTTTTCTTCGCCTTCTTCTTCGTGAATAGCACTAAGGAGCATACCGCAGGAGTCGATACCCATCATCGCTCTCGGTGGAAGATTTGTGATAGCGATAAGTGTCTTTCCAACCAGTTCTTCCGGCTCATAATAAGCGTGAATACCGCTTAAAATGGTTCTGTCTGTGCCTGTTCCGTCATCAAGAGTGAACTGTAACAGTTTCTTTGACTTCGGTACTGCAACACATTCTTTAACCTTTACTGCACGGAAATCTGACTTGCTGAATGTATCAAAATCAACTGCTTCCTCAAATAAAGGCTCAATCTTTACCTTAGAAAAATCAATCTTTTCAGGCTCTGCTTTCACTTCTTCAGCAGCCTTAGATTTTACATCATTTTTCTTATTTACATCATTCAAGGTCTTCATTGTCGGGAACAACAATACATCTCTGATTGCAGGTGAATCTGTGAGGAGCATAACAAGTCTGTCAATGCCGTATCCGATACCGCCTGTCGGTGGCATACCGATAGAAAGCGCATTGAGGAAGTCCTCATCTGTGTGGTTTGCCTCTTCGTCACCGTTAGCAAAAGCCTCTTCCTGCTTAGCAAATCTTTCTCTCTGGTCGATAGGGTCGTTAAGCTCGGAGTAAGCGTTACACATTTCCCAAGTATTGATAAAGAGCTCAAATCTCTCTACCTTTTCAGGGTCATCAGGCTTTTTCTTTGTAAGAGGAGAAATAGCAAGCGGATGATCCATAACAAATGTAGGCTGGATAAGATTCTTTTCGCAGAACTCTTCAAAGAAAAGGTTTACGATATCGCCCTTTGTATGGCGCTCTTCAAATTCAATGTTCTTCTCTCTTGCAAGAGCCTTAGCCTCTTCGTCTGTCTTTACTTCGTCAAAGTCAATTCCTGCATATTTTTTAATGCAGTCAACCATTGTAATTCTCTCAAAAGGCTTACCGAAATCAATTTCAATGCCGTTATATGTTATTACAGAACTGCCGCATACCTTTTCTGCGAGATATTTAAACATACTCTCTGTAAGGTCCATCATACCGTAGTAATCGGTGTATGCCTGATAAAGTTCCATAAGTGTAAATTCAGGGTTGTGTCTTGTGTCTACACCCTCATTACGAAATACTCGTCCGATTTCGTAAACTTTCTCAAGACCGCCGACAATAAGTCTTTTAAGATAAAGTTCAAGAGAAATACGAAGTTTTACATCTTCGTCAAGTGCATTGTAATGAGTTTCAAAAGGTCTTGCTGCCGCACCGCCTGCATTTGCAACAAGCATAGGGGTTTCAACTTCCATAAATCCTCTTTCATCAAGGAAGTTACGGATTTCTTTGATTATTTTTGAACGCTTTACAAATGTATCCTTAACCTCTTCGTTCATAATGAGGTCAACATAACGCTGTCTGTAACGGGTATCTGTATTTGTAAGGCCGTGGTATTTTTCAGGGAGAATCTGGAGGCTCTTTGAAAGAAGTGTTACAGAAGTTGCGTGAATTGAAATCTCGCCCGTCTTTGTCTTAAATACTTCGCCGCTGATGCCAACGATGTCGCCTATATCGTATTTCTTAAAATCTTTGTAGCTGTCTTCGCCGATATTATCTCTTGCCACATAAACCTGAATTGTGCCCTTTAAGTCCTGAATATGGCAGAAAGAAGCCTTACCCATAACACGCTTTGACATAATTCTGCCTGCCAAAGAAACCGACTTGCCCTCAAGCTCTTCAAAGCTTTCTTTAACATCTGAACTGTGGTGTGTAACATCGTACTTTGTTATTTCAAACGGATTCTTGCCTGCCTCCTGTAAAGCCGCAAGCTTTTCACGGCGAATCTTTAAAAGCTCACCGAGATTTTCAGTATTCTGTGACTGATTCTTCTCACTCATTATTTATATTTCCTTTCAACACTGCTTACTTTGAAATCTCTAAAATCTTAAGTCCCTGAACGCCGGCAGGAGTTTCAACCTCAACTACATCGCCTACGCTTCTCTCCATAAGAGCTTTACCGATTGGTGATTCATCAGAAATAACGCCCTCTCTCGGGTTAATTCCGTTTGAACCTGAACCTAAGATTTTGAAAGATACCTTTCTGCCGTTTGAAACATACTCAACCTTTACAACAGAAGTAAGGTGAACATGCTCGTTTGAAGTGTTGCTCTCATCAATGATAACGGCATTTTTAAGAGTAACCTCAACAGTAGCAATACGAGCCTCAAGCATAGCCTGCTCGTTTTTGGCATCATCATATTCACTGTTCTCCGAAAGGTCACCGTATGAACGGGCAACCTTGATTTTTTCCGCAATTTCTTTTCGTTTTTCGGTTTTTAAGAATTCGAGTTCTTCCTCGTATTTTTTAACGTCTTCTGCTGTAAGCATAATTTGTTTTGCTGCCATTATACATCGTCCTTTCAATCAGAAAAATGAAATCTGTAGAATTCTTACATACTTTTTAATTATAAAATTTTTTAACGCCAATGTCAAGCAAAATGCAAAATATTGGCAGCAAAGCACATATACGGAAAAAGTGAGGCAAGCCTCCTCTATTCATCGGTTTTGTTTATTTTTTCAAACTGTGCATATAAGGATTTTACAGTTTGACTTGTTGAAAAATTACTGCACATTGTCGGCACTATAGAGCCTAAACTGTACTGTCTTCCGAGTGAATACAAAGCCGAACAAAAATACTCCGTTTCAATCTCCTGCGGCTTTATTCTGTCAAAGCCGTTAGGCATTTTAAAGTAATACTTATAGTAAATCTCGCCTAAAACCTCCGCTTTCGGTCTGCCGTTTGTCAATATCAATGTTTTGTCATTTGACGAAAAAGTATTTTCTATTGTGCGTGGAGCAATTATGAGTTGACAGAGTTCAAGCTCCTCCGTTCGTTTTGTAACAGTTGCGCAAGCTCCCATATTCTCCATTATCAGTTCGTTTTCATCGTAATATACATCGGGAGAATTTGTAACAACGGTAACATCAGAGGAATATTTCATCACATACTTTAAAAATTCACTGTCCCTGCCGTCGGGATCATATATGCCGATTTTTAATTTTTCCGCAAAATCACACATAGAAAGCAGGCATATTGCAAGATTGGTACAAAGTCTTGCCGTGAAATCCGAATTTTCAAATCTGCGAAAACCACACTCATCGTGGAAATTTATTTTAGGCGAACAGATTATTCTGTTTTTACTGTCGCCGATTATTTTTTCGAGTTTTTCAAATCTCGGTTTTCTTCCGTATGAAATGTATGTAATTTGTTTAAGGTACACACCTCTTGCTCTTTTCACCTGTACTACCGCTCTGTCACGCTTAAGTCTGTCAACTAAACCTTTCATTCCTTTTCTTCGTTCGTGCTTTTTAACAGTCAGTGCCGTAAGCATAAAAAATCCCTCCGCATAACTTTTTATAAAGTATATGCAAAGGGATTAATTTTAATTATTAATTATGATTGATATTCTGTCATTGGGTTATATTTTACACCGTTCAATCTTGTTTCAAAGTGAAGGTGAGCACCTGTTGAATGACCTGTAGAACCTACAAAGCCGATAACCTGTCCCTGATATACATGCTGACCCGTATAAACCATAGTTGTGGAGAGATGACCGTAAACAGTCATCTTACCGCCGTCATGAGCAATCATTACATAGTTGCCGTAACCGCCGCCGCAACCGCATGAACCGTCTTTACCCCAGTTGTGATAACAACCGTTGTAAGAATCAATTACTACGCCTTCTTTTGCGGCAACAACATCCGCTCCCATAATTCCTGCGTCTGCTATATCAATTGCACCGTGGTTATAAGAGCCTCTGTCCTCGTTCCATTCGGAAGTAAGATAGTAATAGCCCGGGCACGGCCATACAAAACCTGACGGTGAAACCTCAAGGTCATCGTGAACAGTGCCGCTTGATGAGCCACCGCTGTTTGAATTATTATTTCTTTCCTGCTCGGCACGCTCTGCCTCAAGTCTTGCCTTTTCAGCGTAATAATTAGAAATAGCCTTTTCTATATCATCACTTTCAAGTGCGCCGTTCTGGATTTCGCTTGTCGCCTTATCGCTTGTCTTATAAAGTCCTGCCAAAAGTTCTTTATTCTCTTCAAGAATTTTGTTAAGTTCCTGCTGGTCGCTTTCAAGGCTTGCCTCTTCTGCCTCGAGTGAATCCATATCCTTTTCAAGTTCTTCCTTTTCTTTAGAAATATTCTCAAGGTCGCCCTTAATTGAATTGATAAGATTATTATCGTAATCAGAGAGTGCCTCTACAAGCTCCATTTTATCAAGAAAATCAGAAAAGCTCTTTGCTCCGAAAATAATTTCAAGGTCAGTTGTATTGCCTGCCATATAAATATTTCTGAGTCTGTTGCGGAGAGTATTCATCTGATTTTCAATGCTCTTATTGGCGTTATCAATAGCTGTCTGCTTGTCCTGAATTTTGCCGTTAAGCTCATTAATGCTCTGATGGCTGAGTTCGATTTTATCATCGAGAACCTGCACCTTGCTTACAAGCGCATTAACATATTCTTCCTGATCTGCAATATTTTCTTTTGTTTTTTCAAGAATTTGCTGATATTTATCGCTCTGAGCCTGAAGTTCCTGCCTTCTGTTCTCAAGTGCGTCAATATCGTTAGGATCAATAGTGGTTGCCTGAGTTTGCTCAGTTGATGCCTCTTGTGCAGCCTGCTCCTCAGCAAATACAGGATAAGCCGAATATGCAAAAATACACATACTGAGAATTGCACAAAGCACTGCTTTGAATCTTTTTTTAGAAATTCGCATTAAATATACTCCTTTGTTATTACCAGCCGAGAATTTCGTTTCCTTCCATCTTCAGATACTTACGCATTGAAATAAAGCTGCCGAATGCACCGATAACCACACCTGCAACAATAAATATACCGCCAACCTGCAGATAAACATCCGAGAACGGAATAGTGGAAATTTTTACAAATGAATTTACTGCCGACATTACGCCTTCATATACCACATAAAGTACGCCTGTACCGATAATGGCTGAAATAAAACCGAGAACCATACCCTCGACTACAAACGGCAGTCGAACAAAAGCATTGGTTGCGCCGACAGACTTCATAATACTTATCTCAAATCGTCTTGAATACATTGTTGTTCTGATTGTATTTGCAATGATAAACAGAGAAATAATCGTAAGTGCAACAACTATCGCAAGACTTATGTAGCTTACAAGATTGCTTATATCGGTAAGTTTTCTCGCAAGCTCACTGCGGTTGTTGATAGAATCAACACCGTCAACCTTTAAAATTGCGTCAATAGTTTGGTCGTACTTTGACAAATCGTCCATTGCAATTATATATGCATCGGGCAACGGGTTGTTGTCGCCGTTTACATTTTCAAATACAGCTTCCGGAAGTGAATCTTTAAATTCGTTGATTGCATCTTCCTTCGGGTAAAATCTTACAGAGGTAATATTATCAAGTTTCTCAAGGTTTTTGCCAATGTAAACCGCCTCAAGGTCAGATGCTCCGTCCTTGATGTAAACGGTTGTTTCATTGGTTTTTCCCACAGAGTCAACTTCCTTTTCTATGTTTACCGAAATAAGTTCAGCCGCACCTGTAAGCACAAGACAGCTTACAAGAACGCATATCGAAGCAATACTCATAATTCGGTTGCTCCATATACTTCTGAAACCTTCTCTTATTAAATAGCCAAAGCCACTCATATTATGTTCCTTTCTTTTTAGTCTGGAACGACATCGTTGTCAACAAAGTTTTCTTTTGTTTCTTTGTTAAGGGCAATACCCTCAATAATTTCGTCAATATCCTCATACTGCGCATCATATGCAAGTGCAGCTTCGGGATTTTTAGTGTCGCTCTTTACTCTGCCGTGGTCAATTACAATTACACGCTTGTTAAACTGTCTTACAAGTTCGTGTTCGTGAGTAACAACAAGTACAGTTGTACCCATATCGTTAATTTCACTCAAAAGTTGAATAATATCATGTGACATTTCAGGGTCAACATTACCTGTCGGCTCATCGGCAATGATAATTTCAGGATTATTTACCAATGCTCTTGCAAGGCTGACACGCTGCTGCTCACCGCCCGAAAGCTCACTTGGCTTGTTTTTCATTTTATTTTTTAGTCCGACAAGCTCAAGAATGTACGGAACTCGTTTTTTAATTGATGACGCGCTCGCACCGATTGCTCTCATTGCAAAAGCTACATTGTCAAAGACATTCATCTTATCTATCAGTCTGAAGTCCTGAAATACAATACCCATATGACGACGAAGATACGGAACTTTTCTGCGACGCATTTTTGTTATATTAAGATTATTCACGATTATTTCGCCCGACGACGGACTTTCCTCGTGCATAATCAGTTTTAAAAACGTACTTTTACCTGCTCCGGACGCACCTACTATAAAAGCAAACTCGCCCTTGTCTATATGTATAGAAACATCATAAAGCGCATGAGTGCCATTCGGATAGGTTTTAGATACATTGTTAAAATCTATCATAAATTTCACCTTTATTACAAAATACACACTTATTCTGTATATTTTGCGTTATATAATACAATATTTTGTAATATTTTGACAAGTTAATTCTAAAAAGTCAAAATGGCCTGCACTACCGAAAAATCGGCAGTGCAGAGCCATATTAAATTCACTCAATCAATACTTTGCAGGACTTGCGTTAAGGTATTTTTTAACCATAAGAGCTACCTTAAATACGATAGCGTCCTCAAATTCACGAAGGTCAAGACCTGTAAGTTTCTTAATTTTTTCAAGTCTGTAAACAAGTGTATTTCTGTGAACAAAAAGTTTTCTTGATGTTTCAGAAACATTGAGGTTGTTTTCAAAGAAACGCTGAATTGTAAAGAGTGTTTCCTGGTCGAGGCTCTCGATTGAACCACGCTTGAAAACTTCCTTTAAGAACATTTCACAAAGAGTTGTGGGAAGCTGATAAATAAGACGGGCAATACCGAGGTTATCATAGCTTACTATTGTACGCTCTGTATCAAATACCTTTGCAACCTCAAGTGCGCTCTGTGCTTCTTTAAATGAACGGGCAAGGTCCTTAATACCTGTTACCGTTGTACCTATACCTACAACGCAGTGGGTGTAGAATTCACTTGAAAGTGTGTCTGAAATAGAGCTTGCAAGCTTTTCAAGGTCACGGCTCTCTGTATCCGCCTTAATCTCTTTTACGAGTGCAATTTCGTACTCATTAATATTGATAACAAAGTCCTTTGACTTGTCCGGGAAAAGATTCTGAATAATATCGTATGCAGAAACATCTGTTTTTGAAACGATTTTGATAAGAAGACAAACTCTTGAAACTTCGCTGTTAAAGTGAAGTTCTCTTGCCTTAAGATAGATATCGCCCGGAAGAATGTTGTCGAGAATTACATTCTTAATAAAGTTAGAACGGTCATATTTCTCGTCATAATACTGCTTAATGCTTGCAAAAGAAACAGAAAGTAGCTGTGCGTACTTCTGAGCATACTCATCTGTACCCTGTACAAATACAGCGTAATCATACTTAGCGTTGCTGCCAAATGACTTATATGTATAGCCGTTGATTACAAAAGGAGCTGTTGAACTTAAGGTTTCTGAATTTACGCTTTCGTTTACCTCACCGATTTTGCCAAGCTCTGAACAAGCTATAACAACAGAAGTTTCGTCAATAACGCCTATTGTTCTGTCAATTGCATCTTTCATCTGGTGAACAATACCCTGGAATAATCTGTTTGACATTTTATTTACCTCTTTTTCTAAGCAAATATTCATATAATTGTAAGCATATTATTCAGGCTGTATTTTGCTTTGACCTTAGCTGCAAACATATACAAAATGCATAACACCTGTAATTTTTGCAAAACAAGCCTTTTGAGCAAAAATTCTTATAATAAGAGCCTAATGAATTAATATAT
>OHTZ01000284.1_pt1 | contig 36139 bp, 32 predicted proteins | sample 1579011 | NCBI WGS metagenome assembly OHTZ01 (sample SAMEA3879603, study PRJEB24766) | human gut metagenome | biome: human-associated habitat; feature: feces | place: USA | collected 1985/1987
GTGCAAGCGCTCCGTGTTAACTCGAAAAACGTGGCGCAGCCACTTTTTCGACACATTAGGCTCGCTATGCTATGCAAAGGCGAGCCGTCTCTTTCATACCAGTATGATTAACTTGATGTTTAATTACCTGAAATAATCTACCGCGCCCTGGAATATGCGGTTATCGCTGTTGCCGGGCACATTTTGATACAGCCCGGGGCCCACGCGTTCGCTGTGCGCCATCTTGCCGAATATCCGGCCGTCCCTTGAAGTTATTCCTTCAACAGCTGCAACGGAGCCGTTGGGGTTGATGGAAATATCCATCGATGGGGTCCCGGCCTCATCGGAATATTGGGTGGCAATCTGCCCATTGTGCTCTAGCTGCCGCAAAAGCTCCGGTGAACAGATAAACCGCCCTTCCCCGTGCGAAACCGGCGTAAGGTGAACGTCACCCACTCGGCTGTGCATCAGCCAGGGCGAAAGGTTTGAGGATACGCGCGTATGAACAAGCCGGGATTGATGGCGGCCAATAGCGTTCAGGGTCAGGGTAGGGCAGCTTTCATCCATCGGGCGTATCTCGCCAAACGGGATTAGCCCAAGCTTTAACAGCGCTTGAAAGCCGTTGCATATGCCTAGAATCAGCCCGTCACGTTTTTGGATGAGGCGCGCTATCGCGTCGCTCACCTGCGGGCTGCGCATGAACGCCGTGATGAATTTGCCGGAACCATCCGGCTCGTCGCCGCTTGAAAAACCGCCTGGAATAAAGAGTATCTGCGCGTTATCGATTAAACAGGCGAACCTTTCGGCGGATTCGGAGATATCCGCGGCGGAGAGGTTCCGGATTACGCATACCTCAGGCAGGGCCCCAGCTTGCTTTAGCGCCCAGGCTGAATCGTACTCGCAGTTTGTTCCCGGAAACACCGGTATAACGGCCCTCGGCTTCGCTAATCCGGCAGCGGGCTTTACGCCGCGAGCGCGTTCAAAGCGGTACGCGTGAACGGGTTTGGCGTTAAGCGCGAATGAAACCGGATAAACAGGCTCCAGCTTCGCCTCATACGCGGCCTCCAAATCCGATATGCGCACACGTTCACGCTCGCGGACAATGGTATATTCCCCTTGCGTAACACCAATGGGAACGCCGGCCTCAACCCCGTCGGCAAGCTCAAGGATTAAGCCGCCTAAGCAAGAACCGAAAAGCGCTTCGTCACTGACGCTGTTGTTCAAGCGAACGCCTATCCGGTTTCCAAGGCACATTTTCAATAGCCCTTCAGCCACGCCCCCGCCCGTAACCGCGTAAGCGGATAGCGCCTTGCCGGAACGGATAAGCGCACAAGCCTCGTCAAGCGTCCGGCGGACCGCGCCTGTCGCGCCGTCTAAACCCGTTTCGGGTTGCAGTATCGCAACCGTTGATCCTGTCCGCTTGAACTGCGGCGAAACAACGCGGTTGATATCGCTGAGCGCTACGGCGAAAGAAACAAGGGTGGGGGGGACGTCGATGTTTTCGAAACTTCCGCTCATGGAATCCTTTCCGCCAATCGCCGCTATCCCCAGATCAAGCTGCGCCCTTAGCGCGCCAAGAAGAGCGGCCAGCGGCTTGCCCCAGCGGGTAGGTTCCGCGCCGGGGCGGCCGAAATATTCCTGAAACGAAAGGTGCGCGGTCTGAAGGTCCGCGCCGGCGGCCGCCAGTTTTGCGACCGATTCCACCACGGCCATATACGCGCCCAGATAGGGATCGGCTTCGGACAGGTACGGGTCGTAACCATAAGCCATCACAGAGCACGTCTTAGTTTGCGCGTTCAGAACCGGCAGCTTTGAAACCATAGCCTGAACGGGTGTAAGCTGCCGCTTCCCACCGAAGGGCATGAACACCGCCCCGCAGCCGATGGTGGAATCGAAACGCTCCGCAAGGCCGCGCTTTGAACAAACGTTTAAGCTTGTAGCTAAAGAAACCCACCTTTGCCCGAACGTTCCCCCGGGCAGTTCCTTTTTTGTTGGTTTCGGGGCGTCCACAAAGGCGCGCGCGCTTTTTGGCGCGCCGTTGGTATTTAAAAACTCTCGGGAAATATTGACAATATGGGCCCCGTTCCATTTCATGCGCAGCCGCGCCGTGTCCGTGATTACGGCGACCGGGGTCGCCTCAAGGTTTTCTTGCCCGGCCAGCCGGATGAAGGCGGGGGCGTCCTCTTTTGAGAGGACCGCGGCCATCCGCTCCTGCGATTCGCTTATGGCCAGCTCGGTTCCGTCAAGGCCCTCGTATTTTTTGGGAACAGCGTTTAAATCAATATCCATACCGTCCGCAAGCTCGCCGATAGCCACGGATACGCCGCCCGCGCCAAAATCGTTGCAGCGCTTTATCATGCGCGCCGCCTCAGGGTCGCGGAACAGCCTTTGAAGCTTGCGTTCCTCCGGAGCGTTGCCCTTTTGCACCTCTGCGCCGCATTGCTCAAGAGAGGCAAACTCATGCTTTTTTGATGAACCGGTGGCGCCGCCGCAGCCGTCCCTACCCGTACGGCCTCCGATGAGGATAACAACGTCGCCGGGGGCGGGCGTCTCGCGGCGCACGTTTTTTGCGGGAGCCGCGCCGAGCACAGCGCCTATTTCCATGTGCTTGGCGGCATAGCCCGGGTGGTAAATCTCATCCACTAATCCTGTTGCCAGACCGATCTGGTTGCCGTACGAGCTGTACCCCTCCGCCGCGGACGTAACAATCTTGCGCTGCGGGAGCTTGCCGAGCATCGTTTCCTCCGCGGGCGTAAGGGGATCGGCCGCGCCCGTTACGCGCATCGCCTGGTATACGTACCCGCGCCCTGAAAGCGGGTCGCGGATAGCCCCGCCGATACAGGTTGCCGCGCCGCCGAAAGGCTCAATTTCAGTTGGATGGTTATGCGTTTCATTTTTAAAAAACAAAAGCCAATCCTGCATCTCACCGTCAACATCCGCGCGTATACGCACCGTACACGCGTTTACTTCCTCCGATTCATCCAAGTCCGCGAGCTTACCAACGCTTTTTAGATATTTCGCGCCTATCGTCGCGATATCCATCAGCGCGGGCGGTTTTTGAATGTTGAGCTCCCTGCGAAGCGCCATATACCTGTCAAAGGCGCGCTGCGCCTCATCATGCTCAAATTCAACGGTTTCAAGCGCGGTATGGAAGGTGGTATGGCGGCAGTGGTCGGACCAGTACGTGTCGATAACGCGGATCTCGGTCAGCGTGGGGCTCCGCCCTTCCTTCCTGAAATAAGCCTGGCAAAAACGGATATCCTCAAAATCCATGGCCAGGCCGTATTGACGGATAAACGCCTCAAGCGCCCCGCTGTCCATCGTGATAAAGCCGTCCAATACCGGTACGACCTCCGGCGCGTTCACAGGCAGCTCAAGGGATTCGGGCAAATCCATTGAAGCTTCACGGCTGTCCACAGGGTTGATAACATGCTTTTTAATCCGCGTGAACTGACTAGGGGTCAACTCTCCTTCGAGGATATAGATTCTGGCGGCGCGTATCGTCGGCCGCGGCCCCTGTGAAATAATCTGTACGCACTGCGCCGCGGAATCCGCCCGCTGATCAAATTGGCCGGGCAAATTTTCCACGGCGAATACCGCGGCGCCCGTTTTTGGCAGCTCGTTATAGATATCGTCAACCTGCGGTTCTGAGAACACCGTTTTTTTGCACGCCTCAAAAATATCAGGGGCGATATGCTCAACGTCATACCTGTTCACGATGCGCAGGCCCGTAAGCTGGCGTATCCCAAGGAACGAACGGATATCCTCAAGCAACTGATTCGCCTCAGACGCGTAAGGCGCCTTCTTTTCCACGTAAATCCTATATACCATGCTTAGCTCCTTATTCCTATACTGTAACGGGGCCGCGCCTTCGCGGCAGCTTTAGGGGCTATCCCTGCCCGCGTGTTAGCGCGGATCTTCCTATGTCCTTTCGGAAATAATTTTTGTCAAACCGTATCTCGTCCACCGCGGCGTATGCGTTTTTTACCGCTTCTCTAAGAGATCCGGCTACCGCCGTTACGCCCAGCACCCGGCCGCCTGAGGTGTGGAAGCTTCCGTCGGCAAAACGTGTTCCCGCGTGAAAAATTTCAATGCCCTCCATGCTTTGAGCGTTACCAAACGTAATGGGCTTTCCCGTTTCATAACGCCCGGGATAGCCGCCGCTGGCCATCACCACGCAGCACGAAGCACCCTGACTGACTAAGATCGGAACACTGCTCAGCCGCCCGTCCTCAACCGCTTCCATCACCGTAAGCAGATCGGTTTGTAAAAGCGGCAGAACGGCCTGGGTTTCAGGGTCGCCGAAGCGGCAGTTGTATTCAATAACCTTCGGGCCGTCGGGCGTAAGCATCAGCCCGAAATACAGGCAGCCGCGAAAGCGCCGGCCTTCCTCGTTCATCGCCCGTATTGTGGGTACAAAAATTTCTTCCATACATCGCTGCGCCATATCCGGCGTGTAAAACGGATTGGGCGCGATTACGCCCATACCGCCCGTGTTGGGCCCTTCGTCTCCATCAAGCGCGCGCTTGTGATCCATGGATGCGGCGAGAGGCTTAACTATGACCCCGTCCGTAAACGCGAGCACGGATACCTCAGGGCCGGTAAGAAATTCTTCAATCACCACCCGACTTCCGCCGCGGCCAAAGGCATGCTCCACCATCATGGCTCGAACCGCCGCTAAAGCCTCCTCAAATCCGTTCGCGATGATAACGCCCTTGCCGAGCGCGAGCCCGTCCGCTTTGATAACGGCTGGGTACTGCGCGCAGCGCAGGTAATCCTGAGCCGCCTGATAATCGTCGAACACACGGTATCGCGCGGTGGGTATGCCGTATTTGCGCATCAGCTCCTTGGCGAACGCCTTGCTGCTTTCTATAACCGCAGCCTTGGCTTCTGGCCCAAAACAGCGGATTCCGGCCGCGTGCAGGGCGTCGACAGCGCCCAGCGCAAGCGGGTCGTCCGGCGCGACGACGGCAAAATCTATCCGCTCGCGCACGGCGAAGCGAACAATTCCATCGATGTCCAACGCCTTTATATCCACGCACTGAGCCTCGCGGCTGATACCGCCGTTGCCCGGCAGCGCATAGATGGTTTCTACTTTCGGGTTCCGTTTAAGGTAGCGTATAAGCGCGTGCTCGCGCCCGCCTGAACCTATAACCATCAGCCTCATAAAAAAGCCCCCCAGTTAATGGTGAAACAGCCTCAGCCCGGTGAAGGCCATGGCCATATCGTACTTATCACACACGGCGATTACGTTATCATCGCGCACGGAGCCGCCCGGCTGAGCGATGTATTTTACGCCGCTGCGGTATGCGCGCTCAATATTATCGCCGAACGGGAAAAACGCGTCGCTCGCAAGCGCCGTGTCAGAGAACCCGTCGAGCCATTCCCTTTTTTCCTCATCGGACAGCGGCTCCGGGCGGATTTCGAAAAAGCGTTCCCACACGCCGTCGCCGGTAACATCCATATATTCATCCCTCGATAAAAAGCAATCGACGGCGTTATCGCGCTCGGGCCGGCCAATACCGGGGGCAAAGCGCAGGCCCAGAACCCTGGGGTGCTGCCGCAGCCGCCATAAATCGGCCTTATTCCCCGCAAGGCGCGTGCAATGGATTCGGGACTGCTGCCCGGCGCCAACGCCGATAGTCTGGCCGTCTTTCACGTAGCAGACGGAATTGGATTGGGTGTATTTGAGCGTGACGAGCGCAACCATCAGATCTCGCCGGGCGCTCTTTGGTATATCCTTGTTTTTGGTTACAATATTATCAAGAAGCGTTTCGGTGATTACCGCCCCGTTACGCCGCTGCTCGAACGTTACGCCAAATACATGCTTGCGCTCAATGGGATCGGGCGCATACGCTTCGTCTATCTCAATGATATTATAGTTGCCGCCGCGCTTGTTTTTGATTAGCTCCAGCGCCGCCGGATCAAAGCCGGGCGCGATTATCCCGTCGGAAACCTCACGCCGGATAACTCTGGCCGTGGGCTCGTCGCATATGTCGCTCAGCGCGATAAAATCGCCGAACGACGACATCCTGTCCGCGCCGCGAGCACGCGTATAGGCTGCCGCAAGCGGCGAAAGCTGAGCGTCCCCGGCAAAGTACATTTGCCGCTCTGCCGGGCCAAGAGGCAGGCCGATGGCCGCGCCCGCCGGGCTCACATGCTTAAAGGAGGCAGCCGCGGGCAAGCCGGTCAGCTCCTTAAGCTCGCGCACGAGCTGCCAGCCGTTGAGCGCGTCCAGAAAATTAATGTAGCCCGGCCGCCCGTTCAAAACCCGTATGGGGAGCGCGCCTTCATCCATATAGATGCAGGCGGGTTTCTGGTTGGGGTTGCAACCATACTTAAGCGGTATCAAAGAATGCGTCACTTTCGTTACCTCGTTATTCATACTTGTTAATAATACGCGTCCGCGCGTTACCGGTTTCAAGGCATATATAACGGACGAATAGGGAAATACGGTTCTCCCTGTCCAAATTGTCCCATAGACGTCCGGCCGTTTCCTCGGGGCCGCCGTCTAATAGCAGCGGTACGGGTTCCCCCTCAAAGGAGGGGAGAGGGCTTGCGTCGCGCATGTAAGTGTGGATAAGGTGACCGACGCCCGGCGCGGGGCGTTCATACTGATAAAAAAAGCGGTCGCACCCGCCTGAGGCCGCGTTTTTTTTCAGTATGCTCATCACGTAGTATAAACCTTTGCCTTTTAAACGCATAAACGCGCTTATGCGGGGCGTATAGTTGGGCGCGTCCGGCTCGTATTCACGAGTTCTTAGCGCATCTTCAAACCGGCGGCCCGCGCTGACATAATCGTAAATCGTATCGGTTTGATCCCCGTTGGAAATTATCAACCCACCGTCAATCTGCCGAACGGGCGCGTACAATATGAGGGAAGGATCTGTGAGCTTTTCAGGGTCGCGGATTTGCGTACGGATATCGCGCCCATCCTCCCGGAATACGCGGTTGCGGCTGTTCACACTCCGCCCCATGATAAAATACGCGGCTACGGCGTTAAGCCCGTCGCCGCTCAGTCCCATTATGATGCCCCGGCCGGGATACCTGTTCCCTTTTAACGCCTGTTCTGTTTCAATCGCTTTCATGAATACGCTCCTGAATAAATTGTCGGCATATCCTCTCCGCCGCGCGGGGAAGAAGTTCCCATTCGGCCTGCTCCATAACCCTGCGCTGGAGGGATTGGGGCGTATCGCCCGGCATAACCTCCACCGCTTTTTGCATGAGTATCTCGCCGCCGTCGGTTATCTCGTTAACGATATGCGCCGTCGCGCCCGTTATTTTCACACCCCTTGCCAGCGCGGCCTCGTGTACCTTAAGCCCGTAGAACCCCTTGCCCCCGAACGCGGGGAGAAGGGAGGGGTGGATGTTTACAATTCGGCCCTTATACCGCCTGACGATATCCTCGCTCAAAATCGAGAGGAAGCCGGCCAGAATGATAACGTCGACTTTAAATTCATCCAACAGGCTGCTCAGGTTCGAGCATAACCGCTCCACGCCCAGCTCACGCCGGTTCAGCAGGCGGGCCTGTACGCCGTATTTCGCGGCGCGCTCCAGCGCGTAGGCGGGCCTGTCCGACACCGCGAGCACGATGGAGCCATGCTGCAGAGCCCCCGATTCCTGCGCGTCTAATAGAGCTTGAAAATTGGTGCCGCCACCCGATACGAGCACGGCCACGCGCGCCTTCAGCATAGTTCGACGCCGCTGCCGCCCCAGAAAACCTCGCCCATGATATAGGCGTTTTCCCCGGCCGCTTCAAGTGCGCTCAATGCGGCTTGCGCGTCGGCCCGCGCAACGACGAGGCACATGCCGACGCCCATGTTGAAGGTGTTGAACATATCCCTCTCCGGGATGCCGCCCGCGTTTTGGAGCAGCCTGAATACCGGCGGCACGGCCAGCTTGTCCGCGTAAATCCTGGCGGACAGGCCGCCAGGCAGCGCCCGCGGGATGTTCTCGTAGAATCCACCGCCCGTGATATGCGCGGCCGCCCGGATACGCGCCGCTGCGCTCGCGGCAAGCACGGGCTTTACATAGATCCTCGTGGGCGTTAAGAGCGCGGCGCCCAGGGTCATCCCGAGTTCGTCGCAATAGATTTCCAGGGTATCGGGCCTCAACTCAAGGCTAAGCGATTTGCGCACCAGCGAAAAGCCGTTGGAATGCAGGCCGGAGGACGGCAGCGCGATAAGCACGTCGCCTTCCTCGACCGCGTTTTTATCAAACGCCTTATCCTTATCCACAATTCCAACCGAAAACCCGGCCAAATCATATTCGTTCTCGGCATAAAAGCCCGGCATCTCAGCCGTTTCGCCGCCGATAAGGGCGCAGCCGGCCTGCACGCAGCCTTCCGCAACGCCCGCGACTATTTGCGCTGCGCGCTCGGGAACGTTTCGGCCCATAGCGATATAGTCAAGGAAGAACAGCGGCTTTGCTCCGCAGCAGATAATATCGTTTACGCACATGGCCACGCAGTCTATGCCTATGGTATCGTGCCTGTCCATCAGGAACGCCAGCTTAAGCTTCGTTCCAACGCCGTCCGTACCGCTGACAAGCACAGGCCTTTTAATTCCGGTCAAATCCAGTTCAAACAGGCCGCCAAAGCCGCCGATAGGCGAAACGCCCGGAATAAGCGTGCGTGCGATATGTTCCTTCATCAACTCAACCGCGCGGTATCCGGCGGTAATATCCACACCCGCCTCGCGGTAACTGTCACTGTAGCTCTTCATCACTTTTCTCCTTGCCGGCGTTTTCGCCGATTTTGCGCGCGTATTTATTCCGCCCCGTACGCCGCGGGGGCTCGCAGGGGTATTCGCCGGTAAAGCACGCGGTGCAAAACTCCTTGCCCGCGCAGCCCGCTAGCATGGTAACATGCTCGGGGTTTAAAAAGCCGACTGAATCAGCCCCTAGAATGTTGCGGATTTCGTCGTCGGTATGGTTCCAGGCGATGAGCTTATCCTGCGAATCAATATCCGTGCCGAAGTAGCACGGGTACAGGAATTTGGGCGCGGAGGAGAGCATATGCACCTCGGTCGCGCCCGCGTCGCGCAGCAGCCGGACGATGCGCGCCCCGGTTGTGCCGCGCACGATGGAATCGTCTATCAGTACGACGCGCTTGTTCGCTACGACGTGCGCTACGGGGTTGAGCTTAATGCGCACCTTATCCTCCCGGTCGGACTGAACGGGCTGAATAAAGGTACGCCCGATATACTTGTTTTTGATAAAACCGATATCGTATGGTATGCCGGATTGGCGCGAGTATCCTATCGCCGCGTCAATGCCCGTATCCGGCACGCCGATTACCACATCGGCCTGTATGGGGTGCTCCAAAGCCAGAAACGACCCCGCGCGCTGGCGCGCCAAATGTACGGAAGCCCCGTCCACCACGCTGTCCGCCCTCGCGAAGTAAATAAGTTCAAAAACGCAATGCGCTTTTTTACCGCTATGGCAGTGCTCGCGTATACTCCTGAGGCCGTTTGCGTCCGCAATAACGATTTCGCCAGGCTCCACATCGCGAAGGAAGGTTGCGCCGATGCTGTCGAGCGCGCATGTCTCCGAGGCGAAAACGTACCCGCCGTCTAATGTGCCGACGCATAGCGGATGGAAGCCGAGCGGATCCCTTGCTGCAATCAGCTTTGTAGGCGACATCACAATAAGGGAAAACGCGCCTTTAAGCTTGCCCATCGCGCGGCAAAGCGCATCCTCAATCGATGGGGACGAAAGGCGCTCCTTTATGATGATGTAGGATATAACCTCCGTATCGCTTGTGGTATGGAATATGGAGCCGTTCAGCTCCAGCCCCTCTCTTAGCTCAACGTCGTTGGTAAGGTTGCCGTTGTGCGCCAGAGCCATGCATCCCTTGATATGGTTTACTACCAGGGGCTGGGCGTTGAGCCCGGCGTTCTGGCCGGTGGTGCCGTAGCGAACATGCCCGATAGCCATACGCCCGCGGCCGAGCTTTTTAAAAACATCGTCGGTAAACACATCGTTTACCAGGCCCGCGTCCCGGTGCGACGTAATTACGCCGTCGTCGTTCACGGCGATTCCGCAGCTTTCCTGCCCGCGGTGCTGCAGGGCGTACAGCGCGTAATAAGCGAGGGAGGCGACATTAGCGCTCTCTTTTGCGTAAACGCCGAAAACGCCGCATTCTTCATGAAGCTTATCAAACATTGGTTTCACCGTTGTTCGCCCATCAGCCTGCGCAAAATTTCCTGATACGCGTCTTCAACGCCGCCCAGGTCCCTGCGGAAGCGATCCTTATCGAGCTTGCGTTTGGTTGCGCTGTCCCATAAACGGCAGGTATCCGGCGATATTTCATCGGCCAGGATGATGGTTCCGTCGGGGGTTTTGCCAAACTCCAGCTTAAAATCGACCAGCTCGATGTTCAGTTCCTTAAGGTAATCCATAAGAATATTGTTGACGCGAAGCGCGTACGACGCGATTAGGTTAAGCTCATCGGGCGTCGCGAGCTCCATCGCGGCGATATGATATTCGTTTATCATCGGATCGCCCAGCGCATCGTCTTTATAGCTGTATTCTAAAACGGTATGCTTCAGGGCGGACCCTTCCGGCAGACCCAGGCGCTTGGAAAGCGAGCCAGCGGCGATATTGCGCACAATCACCTCAAGCGGGATGATGGCGACCTTTTTAACAAGCGTTTCGCTGTCGGACAGTTCCTCTACGTAATGGGTCGGTATTCCTTTGGATTCGAGCAGGCGCATCATATGGTTCGTAACGCGGTTGTTGATTACACCCTTACCCTCGATAGTCCCCTTCTTTTCACCGTTAAACGCCGTTGCGTCGTCCTTGTATGAAACAATATAGGCGTTCTCATCATCGGTTTTGAAGACTTTCTTAGCCTTGCCCTCGTAGAGCAGCTCCTTCTTTTGCATGGTGATAACCTCCTGCCAGTAATAGATATAAAAAATCAATGTAAGGTTCGGCGAACCGTCACCGCTAATAACGCTGCTTGGCGCGGTACTTTACGCCAGGCATCTAAACAACTTATTCCCGCATGCGCCAAAACGCCTTTGAATATCCTTCAGATTAACATGCGGCGCGAAAAGGCCAGTTAAAGAGAAACCCTCATTACTTCCGGCTTCTCACGCGCGATAAACACGCCGCCGCTTGTGCGTTATGACGCCGTATATTTTGCCCCGTTTGCAAAACCTGACAGGCAAAACGGCTCATTCCTCATTTAGCCGCTCTTCCAGCCGTTCATTTTTCGCCAGAACGGATAACGCCATATCCTGGCGCATGTCTAAAATCCGCTGCGACAGGTCGGGGCATCCCAAAGCCAATATTTGCGCTGCGAGTATGGCCGCGTTAGCCGCCCCATCGATGGCTACGGTCGCAACGGGCAGCCCGCTGGGCATCTGAACAGTGGAGAGCAGGGCGTCCAGCCCGTCCAATGTAGAGGATTTGATCGGCACGCCGATTACGGGCAGGGCGGTATTGGCCGCGGCCGCCCCCGCCAGATGCGCCGCCTTGCCCGCGGCGGCAATGATAACGCCAATTCCGTTGCTTGCGGCGGATGATACGTACTGCGCCGTCTGCTGCGGCGTACGGTGCGCCGAAAGCACCCTCGTCTCAAAAGGAACATTAAGCTCCCGAAGTTTGGCAAAGCATGCGCGCATAACGGGCAGATCGCTGTCGCTGCCCATGATAATCGCAACCTTCTTCATTTTAATTCCTCCCGTCAAAGATTAACATCGTGGGATACATCACTAAGATACAAAAAATTACACTGATTTTCAAGATCAATTTATTTTTTAACACAATATAATTTTTACCATTCGAATATTCAACATAAATAGAACAACTGAAGTAGATAAAACGCAATACTGCCAAGGGCTTTTGCGCCGTTTATCATAATGCCTGCAATACGCTTTAACAACGCTTGTATACTTGGCTTTATATCCGGACCCGGCGCGATTACGATAGGCCGTGATATGGACTCCATTAAAAGAGCTAAAAATAAAAGGGGTTTACCACAGCGGAATCTCCCCATATCGCCTCGGCCATGCGGTACATGGCTTTAGCGTGGATCCGGTCATGCCAGATAAAGCGCCGCATGACCTTTTTGAGCGTCCATTGTTCATCATACTTACCGGTAAAAACAGCGTTTTTCAAGTAATCCGGCGTCGCCTCAACCGCAGCAAAAGCCTGTTTGCGCGCGGAAAGCATGTCTCCGGTACAGGTTTCAACAACGCCTATCTGGGATACGTAATAATCCGTGACCCCATTGGTATGCAGATACATTTCCCGCGCGGTAACAGGAACGCTTCCGTAAAATGTTTTTCTAGGCGCGGAAGCTGAAGCATCCTTGTCGGGAACAGAATGGTACAATACCTCAAAACACGCGGCCGATTTCTCTGCGAGCGCCTTGAGACAGGAGTATTCTTGAAATGATACAGAGCCCTTTTCAGCTTCAAATAACGCCTCGCTGTCCGCGTCCTGAACGCATAAGCCGGTTTTAACGCTCTGAGCCGTATGCGCAAGCATGGGTCCGCGTGGGATTTCGCGGCCTGCCCATTGGCAATAGCGCGTTATCTCACAGGACATCTTGCTAAAAGCTTCCTCAAGCGTTCTACCGCGCGTAAAAGCTCCGGGATAATCGCGGGCGTATACAAGGAATCCAAAATCGTTGTACTCAACCACCGTTTCAATTATGGATTGCGTCATCTTACCCTCCCGAAAAAATCTAAGCATAGCTGTAAGCCCTTGAAGTGCGGGTAGGTTCGCCGCCATCCCGCCCTCATCAGCGTTAAGCGGACGAGTTGAATGTATCCCGTATAGGCGACAATGCGCTTTGGCTTTAGGCGGCCCAAGTGTGTCGAAAAAGTGGCCGCGCCCACGTTTTTCGAGTTAACACGGAGCGCTTTTACATAGGCGCTGTCAGCGCCCCGTGCAAAGAAACCCTTGCTGCGCAAGGCATTCCGAATCTGACGCACATGTCGTCAGATTCGGTTGAAAGCCTATGGGGGCTGCGGCTCCGACCCTACCCCGGGTTTTTTTGACAGGCTGAGGCCGCCGAATGTATTCGGCGGCCCAATATACGCTGCTTAGCGGCTTGAATTGTTGATTTTTGCCTGCGCGGCAGCCAATCTTGCGATTGGTACGCGGAAGGGTGAGCAGGAAACGTAGTTGAGACCCACGCGGTGGCAGAAATCAATCGTGGAGGGATCGCCGCCATGTTCGCCGCAAATGCCAAGCTTAATGTCCGGGCGCGTACGCTTGCCAAGCTCAACGGCTGTTTCAACCAGCCTTCCAACGCCTGTTTGGTCAAGCCGCTCAAAGGGATCGAACTCGAAGATCTTCTTCTTATAATATTCATCGAGGAATTTACCCGCGTCGTCGCGGCTGAAGCCGAAGGTCATTTGCGTCAGGTCGTTCGTGCCGAATGAGAAGAACTCGGCGCTCTTGGCCACTTCGTCCGCAGTCAGAGCGGCGCGCGGGATTTCGATCATCGTGCCGACCAGGTAAGTAACCTTGGCTCCCTTTTCCCGCATAACGGCCTCTGCCGTCCTGTCTACAACCTCCTTAACGAACTCAAGCTCCTTAACCTCGCCGACCAGCGGGATCATAATTTCTGGAACGATATTCAGGCCGGTTTCATTGCGAACGTTTATGGCGGCCTCAATAACCGCGCGCGTCTGCATCTCGGCGATCTCGGGGTAAGTTACGGCAAGGCGGCAGCCGCGGTGGCCCATCATGGGGTTGAACTCATGCAAGCCTTCCACCGTATGCTTGAGCTTTTCATAGGTCAGGCCCATCTCCGCGGCGAGCGAACGGATATCCTCATCTTTCTGGGGAAGGAACTCATGCAGGGGTGGATCCAGGAACCGGATGGTTACCGGGCGCTCGCCCATGGCCTTGTAAATCCCCTCAAAATCGCTTCTCTGCATGGGGAGCAGCTTGTCCAGCGCTCGGCGGCGGGTAGCCTCGTCCTTGGCTACTATCATCTCGCGCACGGCCGGGATGCGATCCTCCTCAAAAAACATATGCTCGGTGCGGCAAAGGCCGATACCCTCGGCGCCGAACTCAACCGCAACCGCCGAATCATGGGGATTGTCGGCATTGGTGCGGACTTTAAGCGTGCGTACGGAATCCGCCCATTCCATGATGGTGGCGAAGTTGCCCGAAAGCTTGGCCTCTTGCGTTGCTATAGCGAACCCGTAAATATTGCCCGTCGAACCGTCGAGGCTCATCCAATCCCCTTCTTTATAAACATGCCCGTCGGGGGCGGTGATGGTTTTATTGGTTTCCGATATGGCGATTTCGGAGCAGCCCGCTACGCAGCAGGTACCCATGCCGCGCGCCACAACCGCCGCGTGCGAGGTCATCCCGCCGCGGGCGGTAAGTATGCCCTGCGATGCGTACATTCCCTCGATATCCTCCGGGCTTGTTTCCATACGCGCCAGCACGACCTTCTCGCCGCGGCTCGCCGCCGCAATCGCGTCCTCCGCAGTGAAATACACGCGCCCGCAAGCGGCCCCAGGCGACGCGGGAAGCCCCTTCGCCATAGGCTCGGCCTTTTTGAGCGCGGCCGGCTCAAACGTGGGGTGAAGAAGAGAATCAAGGCTCTTGGGTTCAACCTTTAAGAGCGCCTCTTCCTTTGTAAGCATCCCCTCGGCTACCAGGTCAACCGCTATTTGTAATGCGGCGGCGGCTGTGCGCTTGCCGTTGCGCGTTTGCAGCATGAACAGGCGGCCGCGCTCGATGGTAAACTCCATATCCTGCATGTCCCTGTAATGATCCTCGAGGATCTTAGCGATGTTTACGAATTCAGCATAAACCTCGGGCTGACTTTTCTCCAGCTCGGAAATGGGGGAGGGGGTTCGGATGCCGGCAACAACGTCCTCGCCCTGGGCGTTCATCAAAAATTCACCGTACAGTTTCTTTTCACCGGTAGACGGGTTGCGCGTAAACGCGACGCCGGTACCGCAGTCGCTGCCCATATTTCCGAACACCATGCTCTGCACGTTAACGGCCGTACCCCAGGAGGCGGGGATGTCGTTTTTGCGGCGGTATATGATGGCGCGTGGATTGTCCCAACTGCGAAAAACAGCCTTGATTGCCTCCATAAGCTGCGCCTTGGGATCCTGAGGGAACGGCTCGCCCTTTTCCTTAAGATACATGGCCTTATAGCGTTCCACAATTTCCTTTAGATCTTCAGCCGTCAGCTCCGTGTCGAGCTTGCAGCCGTTTTTCTCCTTGGCTTCATCAAATATCGCGTCGAACTTCGCCTTTTCAACTTCCATAACAACGTCTGAGAACATCTGGATAAACCGGCGGTAGCTGTCAAAAGCGAAGCGCTCGTTGCTGGTCAGCTTGGCAAGGCCAAGCACGGTTTCATCGTTTAAGCCCAGGTTCAGGATGGTGTCCATCATGCCGGGCATGGAAGCGCGCGCGCCGGAACGGACGGATACCAGGAAGGGATTCTTCGCGTCGCCGAACTTTTTGCCCGCCTTTTGCTCGGTAACGGACAGCGCTTCAAAAATCTGGCCGGTTATCTCTTCGGAAATGGTTTTTCCATCGTCGTAATATTTAGTGCACGCCTCGGTGGAAACCGTAAAGCCAAACGGCACCGGCAGACCCAGGGTAGTCATTTCGGCCAGGTTCGCGCCTTTGCCGCCGAGCAGGTTTTTCATGCCGGCGTTACCCTCGCTGAACAGGTAAACGTACTTCTTTGACATTAACAATACCTCCATATAGTATTTCGTCTTTAGACTTGCTGAAGACCCCATCATTCATAATAGAACAACTTATTATATACGCTTTTTCCCCGTCATTCAAACATTTTTCTCAAAAAAAGCGGCCGCAGCGCCGCAATATATTATGTATTTATTTTGAGCGAAAAAGATATGGCGTAAGCTTACACGAACATGGGCGCCGGCAAGCTTTTTTCAGCGGTATGGCAAGCATACTCGTGCAGGCATCGCATAAGCTCCCCGCGCGCCTGTTCTGGCAGACGCGCGCGATAAATTTCAGCGTCGTCAAGCAGCAGTATCCTTCTAAGCGCCTCCATGCTTAATGTGGAAACGGCGGGGGAATGCCCCCTGCATTGCGCGCAGAGCGCGCCCCCGGCCTGAGGGGAAAAACCAAGGCCTGCGGACTTGCGCAGATCGGCCCCGCATGAAGCGCAGGCGGTTATGGTGGGCTGGTACCCGCAAATCTTTAGATATTTGGCAAGAAAGCATATGGAGACGTCCGCGTGATGCTGTTGGGAATATGCCAGAAAGCTCAGGCAGTGATATAACAGCGAGTACAACTCGGGGTTGGGCGCGTCCGGACGTACGCCCTCAAGCGTCCGCGCCGAGATATAAGAAGCCGCGCTCAGGCGGTTTACGTCGTTGCGTATGGGATAAAAGGTTTCTATGGGGCTGCATGCGTTAACCGTATACTTGTCCCTGTTTTTAAACACGATAAACTCGCCGCAGAAAAACAGCTCCGAGCAGGGTAAAAGCTGGCTCTTAGGCTTGCGGCAGCCGCGCGCCGTCGCGTCAACCCTTCCTCGCTCTTTTGTGAAAAGCGTCAATATTCTATCGTTATCCCGGTAATCACAATACCGTATTACAATGCCGTTTACCGCCGAAAGGGACATCCCTCGCCTCCAAGCCAGTTTTTGTTACGCATTTCGCGCTTTCAAGGTGGAATACTAACCCTATCACCTGAAAAAGGAGAGCCTATTCTATGAACACTTATACCGATCGATCCGATTCAAAAAAGCTATGGAAGGAGTTCTCACAAACGGGTAAAATAGGGGCGTATCTGCTCTATCGCGCTGTAAAGCACAATCAGGAACAATAGCGGCCGGAAGCACCGGCTATGTGAATTGCCGGGTTTGCAATTGCGAATTCCGCGGCCCGTGTTAGCCGCTAAATAATTCTTCATGATTATGCCGCGCCCGCCGTCCAAGGGAGTGAAAAGCGATAACGGATAAACTATGCGCATTCACAACAGCGGAAGGCGGGCGCGCCCATGCCCCCGTTTTTATTCGTACCCAAGTTCGCGTATGACGGAAGGGCTGTTGCGCCATCCGTCTTTAACCTTTACCCATAGCTTCAGGTTGATTTTTGAGCCTATCATCCATTCCATGTCTTTTCTCGCTTCACTGCCGATTAGCTTGAGCATAGAGCCACCTTTTCCTATAATTATTCCCTTATGGCTTTCTCTTTCGCAATAAATTACGGCGGCGATATCGTAAAGGCCGCCGTCGCGAGCCGCCATCTTCTCTATATCCACGCCCAGACCGTGCGGTATTTCATCCTGAAGGTGATTGAGCGCCTTCTCGCGTATAATTTCAGCGCATAACACCCGCTCGGGCTGATCCGTCGGCATATCCTCAGGGAAATACTGCGGGCCCTCAGGCATCAATCTACTCAAGGCAATTAAAAGCTCCTCAACGCCGTTACCGTTGAGCGCCGATAACCTGTGAACCATTCTAAAACAGCCTGCTGAATTAAGCCGCTGCTCACAATCCTGTACATTGGCCAAGCTTGCGGAGTCCGTTTTGTTGATAACGGCGATAACGGGGGATTTGGCATGCTTAAGCCGCCCGATAAGCGCTTCATCCTTTTCGCCCATACCGCGTATGGCATCGACCAAAAACAAAACCGCGTCAACCTCGTTGAGCGATTCGTAAGCTGCTTTAAGCATATATTCGCCCAGCCGGTTTTTCGGCGTGGTAACGCCCGGCGTATCCAGAAAAACCATTTGAACGCCGGCGCGCGAGACAATGCCCATTATTCGGTTTCGCGTCGTCTGCGCTTTTTGGCTTACGATGGAAACCTTTTGCCCGACCATACGGTTCATCAACGTGGATTTGCCGACGTTAGGCGAGCCTATGATGGAAACAAACCCGGATAAATACGTCATTTTCCTTCAACACCCATATCGGAGGGGAGGAAAGCGTAGGGCAGCAGCTCAGAAAGCTCTAAAAGCTTGTACTTCCCGGTCCGGTTCGCGCAAATTACCGGCATATCCGGCTCACAGAACTCCGCGAGCACCTGACGGCATACGCCGCAGGGGACGGTGTAGTTCTCGCTGTCGGATATGATGGCTATCGCGTCGAAGCCCCGCTCCCCTTCATAAACCGCTTTAAACATCGCCGTGCGCTCAGCGCAGTTCGTCGGCGTGTAGGAAGCGTTTTCAATATTACACCCCAGATAATACGCGCCGGAAGACGCCTTCAGGCACGCGCCCACCCGGAAACCGGAATAAGGCACATAAGCCCTGTCCAAAGCGTCCGCGGCCATGCGCAGCATGTTCTTCACCTCAAAATCATGTATCGGTTTCATCTGTTTAACCCCATCTCATTTAAAATTGTTTCCTGCAAAGCGGACATTTCCGTTTCATCCTCGGCTTTAACATGATCGTATCCGAGCAGGTGCAGCGTGCCGTGTACGGTTAAAAACGCCAGCTCTCGCGCGAGGGAGTGGCCGTACGTATTAGCCTGCTCCTGCGCCTTTGGCAGGGAAATCGCAATATCGCCCAGAAATCCGTCTGGCGCCGTATAGATCTCATAACCTTCCCACGCAGGGAAACTCAGCACGTCCGTAGGCTGGTCCACTTCACGGTATTCCCTGTTCATGCGCTGAATCTCCGAATCATCCACCAGCGCGATATTGATATCGCCCTGCCGCCCCTCATGGCTGAGCGCCGCTGCCGCGGCATGGCGGATTACGGCAATCAGCTCGTCGCCTGCGCCCCGCGCCTGAATAATCAATTCAACCATGCTTCATCCTCCTTGCTTTCGCGCCGGGCCTGCGTCGTCAGGCTCACGGCGGCTGATTTCGGGATACTCGATCCGTTCATGAAGGAGCCCAAAAAGCGTTTTGAGAAAACTCCGCTCAATTTTAGCAAGCTCCTGCAGCGTAATGGGGGCTGCGTTCAATTGCCCGTCATCCATTTTACCCCGTATTACCTTGTGCACCATTTCCTCCATTGATTCACGCGTGGTATCGCCTAAGGAACGAACCGCGGCCTCGGAGGAATCGGCGAGCATGACGATAGCGCTTTCCCTTGTGGAGGGCTTGCATCCGGGGTAGCGGAACGCCTTCGGGTTCGGAGGCTGCGCGCCGGCCTCCTTAGTAGCCTTGTGATAGAAATAGGCCATCATAGTATTGCCGTGATGCTCGGCTGCTATCTGGACGACTGCTGAGGGCAATTTGAATTTATTCAACAGGGTAACGCCGTCGCGCTGATGAGATATAATAACCGACGCGCTATCCGCAGCCGACATGGCGTCGTGAATATTTTCTCCGGATTTTTGGTTTTCTTTAAAGTATAACGGGCGCCTCAGCTTGCCCGCATCGTGATAATACGCGCCTACACGCGCCAAAAGCGGGTTGGCGCCAACCGCCTCCGCCGCCCCCTCGGCGAGGGCTGCGACCATAACGGAGTGTTGATAAGTGCCGGGAGCTTCCGTCATGAGCTGCTTGAGCAAAGGGTGGTTGGTATTGAGCAGCTCGTTTAAGCGCGCGTCCGTCGCGATGTCGAACAAATTCTCCCATATGGAAAGCGTGCCTACGCAAAATACGGCGGAAAATATACAGCTGCCCGCCGCCCATGCCGCGTCCTCCAATACGACCCAAACGCCCTTTCCCACCATGACGTAGATACCGATTATCACCACGGCGGCGGCGGCGCCGCCAACCGCGCCGGAAAGGACAATGGTCCCGCGCTTTTTAGAGAACCTGAGCATGAACACCGCGGCCACGCCGGCGGCGATGGAGGATGCGGTCATGGTCATGGAATCAAGCTGCATCATGGCCGCGCCGCGGCCGCCCGCTACAAGCCCGATGGAAGCCGCCATAACAAGACAAACGGCGAGGGCCGGGCTTTCGCCTACCAAAAGGGCGGTCAACAGCACTGCCATAAGCCCAAGGGTTAAATGGTTGCTGACAGGGTTCGTAAGAAGAAGCGAGAGCATGACGATAACGACGGCCGCGCAAATGATGAGCATGCTCTTTATGTTTTCAAGAACCTGTTTTTTACACAACAGCAGATAAACTAAAAACAGCGCGTATACCGCCAGCAGATAAACAATAACGCCCATAGCCAAGAGCAAATCCGATTCATCCGAGCGTACCAGATCAAGCTCCCTCAACAGCGCCATTTGCGCTTCCGAGATCTCGGAGCCAGCGCTTACAATTACGTCGCCCCTGTTTATCATCACAGGCTCTACCGCGGCGGCGGCTGATTCGCGCGACTGGGAAGTCTTCTGCTCATCCACTACATATGTGGGCTGCATATAAGCGCCCAATACGGATACCCCGATATCCTTGAGCGCGTCGCTCAAGGTTGTGGCGCGCAACTCCTGAACGCTGGCGTTCTTAACGCGGTCAAGCGCGTCGGCGCTCAGCCCGTTTGATAGGGCGGTCGTCAGTTTTGGCGTTAGGATATCCCTTAAGAGCGTGATCTCAGCGTCGTCCGAGGATAGCATTTGGTAAAGAAGCTGTTCCGTAAGGCGCGGATCCGTCATCAATAGAAGGTTTGCCGTCTCTTCCGCAGTAAGAAGTTCGCTCCAGCCCTGAGCGGACAGGTTCGCGCCCGGTATGCCGCCGCCCGCCTGCCTTATGGCTTGAGCGCCGGTCCGAATTTGCTCCAGGCCGTTAAAAAACGCTGTTACAGAATCGCTAAGGGTCTTTACGGCTTCTTCATCAATACGGTAAGTCGGGACAGTAGCGTCCCTTGCGCGCTGCTTAAGGAGCTCGGTCGCGTGCTGATCCTCTATTGAGCGCGTGGCTAAGATAGCGTCCTGCGAAACCGCGCCGGCGCTCACATGATAACGCTTGGGCGTTAAAAGGAGGATGGCGACGAAGCATGAAACCGTAAAGGCCACGCCCAGCATCGCGATAGAGATTACCTGTTTTGAACGGGCGTTCGTGCGCGCCCTGATCTTATCCCGATTCGCCAATTTCGCCACCCCCCTGTAAAAATCAGAACTGCCTGTCCTTTTGTGCCGAACGGTCGTAAGCGCGAATTATGCGCTGTACCATCTCATGCCGGACGACGTCCCGATGAGTTAAATAGATCTCCGAGATACCTTCAACGTCTTTAAGCACGCTCAGCGCGTGCACAAGCCCGCTCCTGCGTTCGCGCGGGAGATCGATTTGCGTGATATCCCCGGTAACGACTACGCGGGAGCCCTCCCCAAACCGCGTAAGGAACATTTTCATCTGTTCAACGGTACAGTTTTGCGCCTCGTCAAGTATGATATAGGCGTCGCTCAATGTCCGGCCCCGCATATAAGCCAACGGCGCCACCTCGATAACGCCGCGCTCGGAAAGTGCCTTAAAGCTCTCGGCGCCGAGGAAATCATACAGCGCGTCGTACAAAGGGCGAAGATAGGGGTCTACCTTATTTTGCAAATCCCCCGGCAAAAAACCCAGCTTTTCTCCCGCTTCAACCGCGGGGCGGGTCAGGATTATTTTGCCTACCTCCTTGTTTTTAAAAGCAAGTACGGCCATCGCTACCGCTAAATACGTTTTTCCAGTTCCGGCAGGCCCAACCCCGAAAACGACCGTATGGCGCTTAAGCGCGTTAACGTACCGTTTCTGGCCGACGGTTTTGCATTTTATCTGCCTGCCCTTATGCGTAAAGGCGACAACATCGTCTATCAGCTCCTCAATAAGGTCGGCGTTTCCCTCTTTCGCCAGATCGATTGCGTACCGGATACGCCCGCGATCCACGGCTTCGCCCCGGCGGAGCATGATAAGCAGCTTGTCCACAACCGTATGGGCGAGCGCGGCTTGTTCCGGGCCGCCCTGTATCTGTATAGCGTCTGCCGCCGCGCTTATGCGCGCGCCGGTTTCCGCCTCAATAATGTGCATATTCTCGTCGAAAACGCCGAAAAGGCGTATCACTTCATCCATAGAATCGACCGGAATCTTTAGTTCCTGCGCCGCGCCCATGGGCATGGCGTTTTGTTCTTCCATATCCTTCTTCTTTCCTCTTACGTATTAAAAATTAATAGTTACGCCGATAGGCCCAACCGCCTGTACGGTGATTACAGCCTCGACGGAACCATCCTCAAGAACCCTCGTTTCGCTTGTTTTAGAAACGATGAGCATTTTCTTTGGAAGCTGCTCCATAAGCTTTGCCTCCGCCTCCGCCATGGCCACCTTGGCCAGCTCCTCTTCAGACGCCGGAAGCTTCTCGATCTTCAGCTCGTGATAGCTTCCGCTGATAAAGCGTATCGGCAAAAAGAAACGGTTTAACCGCGTGCTTTTTTCCTCCTTAGCTTCATACAGGCTGAAATCGGGTGTGTTCTCCAAACGCCTGCCAAAAAGCTCGATTGCGCGGTAGGGCGCTTTAACGCCCGTGCGCGACTCACGCTCGATTGAAGGGCCTGCGGACGCGGTAAAAGCAAACAGTACCCGGGCCTGCACATCCCCTCTTGCGCGCACATACAGTTCGGGAACCTCCTCCGTGCTCAAGTTGCCGGAGATAAGCAAATCCCCCTTCTTTACGGCGTCCCCTCCCTTTACCATCGCATGCCCGTTCAGGGCGGTGATGGATTGGATCACGCCGTCGTAAGCGGCATAGATATTGGCCGGGGTCGTATTATCCACAATCTCAGGTTCCCGCCCGGCTTCGATAAGCTCCACATGAAGCACCACGCCGTTGAGCTGCGCGCCGGCCCACGCAATACGCTGCTCCCGCTCCATCAGCTCAGCGCCTATCTCAGATATATTCAGGCCGCTTGAACGGCTGCCCGTGGATATATCGATTTTACCCAGCAGGGCGATCACTTCCTCACGCGTAAGCTCGTAACACCCGTCAACCTGGATAAACCAGATAAAGCGCGATAACGCAATGAGCACCGCCGCCGCCAACAGCCAGCCAAAGAGCATCACCGGCCTTAAACGCATACGCGTGAACAGGAAGGGCAGCCCGTATTTGCGCCGGATACGGACGCGGCAGCGCATCTTACGCAACATCAAGTGAAGGCGGTGAAAATCCTTGGCGCTGATATAAGCGCTTATGGAGGTCCTGTTCACCCTCCTCACATCCCAGATATCAATGCCCTCGGCCAACGCCATGTTGACAAACCGCTCAAGGTACAAACCTTCAACGTATATCATAACATATCCGGAAAAATAATTCCATATTGCCGTGAACATCGTACGCTCCTTTAATGATCTTTACGTTTCGTATCCCGCCGTATCGATACGCCCGCTAATATAAAGGCGCTCTACGGATAATTCCTTCATCCTCAGTTCCTCTCCGCCGATACAGAGTATGCCCTCGGTAGTTATCAGGCGTATCCTGTCTGCGGCGTATTCAAATATACCCTGATGGTTTTCCACCAGCATGTTTTCCCTTCCGAGCAGTGTAACCTTTGGAAGGCCGCCCAGCGCCTCCTCCGGTAAATCGAGGGACTGCATTACGCGCCTTCCAAGGGTTTTAAGCCTTTTATGCTTTTTCTTTTTTGCCATTTTCAAACACCGCGCGTCCGTAAAACGGACGATATTTTATAAGCTCAGGGGCGAAGAGCCGTTTTAAGCGCTAAGCCCTAAAAGCCCTGTGCTAGTGTATGCGCTATAATTTGTTCTCACGACACGCCGTGAAGAATCATGAAACGATAGTTATGGCGTGAAACTGGTTTTTTACATGGCCAAATAGCGAGGCGTAAACGGATTGTAGTTTTATGTATAAAAAAAGGCGCCGCCGCTTTGAGGTTTATCAAAATGCGGCCTCGCCATTTTTTGCCGAGTAATCTCGCCGACGCCCTGGCTTTTTTTGCGGCTCCGCTAATATACAAGCCGGAACGAACTGAAATATAAGCTTTCGTTCTTTATACGGTGCTTAATCAGGCAGTCCGGCTTACATAAGCCCGTTTAATAAACGAAAGAAAGAGAAGCTATTCTACACATATTTTTTCATATGTTTTAGCGCGCTTTTTTCGAGCCGGGAGACCTGCGCCTGGGATATACCGATTTCGTCCGCGACCTCCACCTGGGTTTTTCCGTCAAAAAAGCGCAGGCGGATAATCCTCTGCTCACGGTCGTTAAGCCGCCCAAGGCCGTCCTCGATTGCGATGCTGTCCAGCCACAGATCGTCGGAGCTGCTCTCGTCCCTTACCTGATCCATAACGAATATCGCGTCGCCGTCGTCATGATAGATAGGCTCAAAAAGGGATATGGGGTCCTGAATGGCCTCAAGGGCAAACACCACATCCTCTTCCTTGAGATCAAGAGCCTTGGCTATATCGCCGATGGTCGGCTCTTTAACCTGCTCCTCCATAAGCCTCGTACGCGTTTGGAGCGCTTTATACGCAATATCCCTAAGCGAACGGCTGACTCTGAGCGCGTTATTATCCCTCAGGTAACGCCTCAGCTCGCCGATTATCATGGGTACGGCGTAAGTTGAAAATTTAACATTATGAGAAAGATCAAAGTTATCCAGCGCCTTAATCAGCCCGATACAGCCTACCTGAAACAGATCGTCCATCTGTTCGCCCCGGTTTGAAAATCGTTGAATTACGCTCAGCACAAGTCTAAGATTTCCGCGTATAAACTCCTCGCGCGCGCCGTCGTTGCCGCCCTTAATATCGAGCAGCAGCTCATGGCTGCGCTTCGCGTTCATCATAGGCAGCTTGGAAGTATCCACGCCGCAGATTTCTACCTTATTGATGGCCATCGTCCGCTCCCCCTTTTCGCTCGTAGCGTTAGCATTGCCAAGGAAAAAAGTTTTTATCCGAAGGTAAAAAAGGGCGATTGTGTACGATTGAGCGCGAAAATTGAAAAAAACAAGTACAAATAAAAGCGTGATGAACCGATAATATGGGTTTATTTGTTCAGTGATTTGCCGCGGTCATGTTTGCCCGCCCGCGCACATAGATATGATTATGCTTGTTCGGGGGTGATTCCATGCATAGTTATATTGAGGAGCGCGTCCTCAGCGTGGCGGGTTATATCATTGACAGTGAAGCGACGGTTCGTCAGGCGGCAAAGGTGTTTAAGATAAGCAAATCCACCGTGCACAAGGATATGCAAGACCGCTTAAAGCATCTTGATCCTGTTCTGGCCGGGCAGGTACACGCCGTGTTGAAAAAGAACAAAGCTGAAAGGCATATACGCGGGGGCCGGGCTACATACCTGAAATATAAGGGAAACCCTACATAATTTTGAGGGGGCGGTAACACGCGCAAACCGCGTATACCCTGTAAGCGCCCGCATTTTTTATTTCCTTTGCACATGCGGCGAGCGTGCTGCCTGTGGTACATACGTCGTCAACGAGCGCAACGCGCGCGCCGACGACCCCGGATGCGCAGAACGCTCCATGAACGTTGAGCGCTCGCTGAGCGGCCGAATTATGCGTTTGTGTTCCGGTATCCCGGGTCCTTTTCAGGCAGCCCTCCATTATCTCAATACCGTCCCTTCTGGAAAGCGCTTTGGCAATAAGCGCGCTCTGGTTATAGCCGCGCTTTTTTTCCTTGCTTATATGAAGCGGTACCGGTACAAGCGCCTGTACGCGCCATGAAGGATCAATGCGCATAAACCCGGCGAAGAAAGGCGCGAGATAGCGCGCGCCCTCGTATTTAAGCCGCCCCATGGCCGATGCGACAGCGCCCCCGTATACCAGCGCGGCGTCAAGCCCGTCTATGTATGGAAGCTGAGGCGTTTGAGCCGGCGCGATTAATTCCGGGGCGCAGGAGGCGCATATCCCTAAGGCGTTGAGCGCGGCCTCCTCGCCACAAAGGGCGCAAGCTACATTATCAGGATAGACGGCGTTAATCAGGGTTTTAAGCATAGCTTTCCATGCACTCCTTCAAAAAAATGCTAAGGGCGGAGTAACGCCTGCGTACGGAGGCGTTGTTCACCATGTCCGTCAGGCATTTCCTAGCGCCGATAACATATACCTGGCTCTGGGCGCGCGTTACGGCTGTATATAGCAGGTTGCGCGTCAGCAGCATGGGCGCGCCGCCCAAAAGCGGCAGGACGACGGCGGGGAACTCGCTGCCCTGGCTCTTATGTATGGAGATGCAATAAGCAAGCTCCAGCTCTTCAAGCTGGGTAAAATCGTACGAAACAGCGCGCTCGTCGTCGAAGATCACCTCCAGGGTATGCTGCTCAGCGTCAATATTCGTGATTACGCCCATATCGCCGTTGAATACGCCGATTCCCGTTTCAGGCGCATTACCCAGGGTTTTGCGCATCCACTCCATTCGATAGTTGTTCTTGATCTGCATGACCTTATCGCCTTCGCGGAATATCCTATCGCCAAACGGACGTTCGCGCTTTGCGGGCGACGGCGGATTGAGCGCGGCCTGCATGACCTGATTGAGGTTTTTTACACCCAACAGCCCTTTCTTCATCGGCGCAAGCGCCTGCGCGTCCTTGATCGGATCGTCCGCAAAAAGCAGCCGGACGCGCCGTGTAAAAAGCGCAAGCATCCTATTTATTATCGATTGAGGGTCCGTCGTCTGCTCGAATAAGAAATCTGAAGAACTGTTGTCTAAAAGCGGCTCTTCGCCCCTGTTGATACGGTGGGCGTTTGTGACTATCATGCTTCGACGCGCCTGTCTAAAAACCTCGTTGAGGCGTATCACGGGAACGGCGCCTGCGGCGATAATATCCTTTAGCGCATTGCCGGCGCCAACGGGGGGCAGCTGGTCCGCGTCGCCTACCATGATAAGCCGAGTGCCTGGGGAAAGGGACCTTAGCAGCGCATGCATAAGCGGCACGTCCACCATGGACATCTCGTCCACGATAACCATATCCGTATATAGCGGGTTTTCCTCGTTTCGTACAAAACCCTCCGAGGCGAAGCCGTACTCCAGCAGCCGGTGTATGGTACGGCTTTCATGGCCTGTGGCCTCGCTCATACGCTTTGCCGCTCGGCCGGTGGGGGCGCAAAGTTCAAAATCCAGGCTGAGTTTTTCCATCAGCCGGATGATGAAGCGCAGTATTGTTGTTTTTCCCGTGCCCGGCCCCCCGGTTATGACCATCGCGCCGCTCTTAAGCGCCGTCGTCACGGCCATGCGCTGTTCATCCGCCAACATAACGCCCCACTGCCGCTCCATCATGCTTATCTGCTTTTCAAGATCCATGAAGGCGCTTTCGGGCTCGGTGCGCATTAGCTGCGTAAGGCGTAGTGCGCAGTCTTTCTCCTGATAAAACATGTGCGAGGTAAATACCGCGTCCATTCCATCGACTAACCGGCATACCAAACGGCCTTCGATTATCATTTCATCCAGCGCGCGCTCCATCGGCGCAATATCCATGTTAAGCAGCTCGCACGCTACAGCTATAAGCCGCTCCCTGGGAAGGAAGGTATGTCCTTCCGATTTTGCCCAGGAGAGTGTGTAGTGCAGCCCTGCCTTGAGCCGAAAGCCTGAGTCGGGGGCTATTCCAGCTTTCGCGGCGATGCGGTCTGCGGTTTTAAAACCGATGCTTTCAATATCCTCAATGAGCCTGTAGGGGTTCTCCTCAATGCGCGCAAGGCACAGCGGCCCGTAAAGCTTATAAATTTTAACCGCCTGCGCAATGCTCACGCCAAGGCTTTGAAGCGAAAGCATAACGTCGCGCATTTCCCTTTGCTGCATATATGAATCGACGATTGCGCCCGCGCGCATGCGTCCAATGCCCGGCACCTCGCACAGGCGTTCGGGATAGTTTTCTATTATAGACAGCGTATCCATGCCGAAGGTGTTGACGATTGCCTGGGCCGTGGGCAGCCCAACGCCACGGATAAGCCCGCTTGAAAGATAATTGATGAGCGCGCTTATGTCGGAGGGCGCGAGCGTTTCACATGAATCCGCCTTGAATTGGCGGCCGTACGCGCGGTGCTCAGTCCATTCGCCGCTGAGCCGGACCCGCTCGCCGGCCTGAGCGAGCGCGATAGGGCCTACCGCCGTGATTTCATCCCCGGAAGCGTCCGTAAGCTCCAAAACGGTGAACCCGTTGTCCGCGTTGCGGTAAACGATGGTTTTAATCTCGCCGGTTAATTCCATTAAGCTCCTCCATATAAAGCGGGTAGTTGGGCGGGCGCGCCAAGCTAAGCGGCCAGTCATAAATATTGTACCATACGTATTTACGGTAATTGAATATGTTTTTAACACGCGGTGGCAAGCTGGCCGTAATCGGCGCATATACTTAACGAGACATAGATAGGGAGGCGGATACCTTGCGCATTTTTGTTATAACAAAGAAAACACTCATTTTAATCGGGTTGATCTCGCTTCTGATAACGGCCGTGTTCCTTCTGCTTGCGCTTACCGGCGGCGAAGGATCGCAAAAAACGGGTGCTTTACCGTATGTGGACGAGTACGAGCTGGAGGTTATGGCCGGAAAAAAGAAGGAATTACCCGTTTACAGCGTACAGAGAGAGGATAAAAAAATCGCCCTCACCATCGACGCGGCCTGGGAGGATGACAAAACGCCGTTCATACTGGAAGAGCTGGCTAAAAACAATATCAAGGCCACGTTTTACCTGTGCGGGTTCTGGGTGGAAAAGTATCCTGAGCATGTCAAAGCCATCCACGCGGCAGGGCATGAAATTGGAAACCACAGCGCGACGCATCCGCATATGAACCAGCTTAACGCGGGAAAAATCAACGATGAGCTTAAAATCTATGACGATATGATAGAAAAGCTTACGGGCGTGCGCAGCAAAACCTTCCGCGCGCCATACGGGGAATATAACGATAACGTTATACTTACCGTGAGAGGCGCGGGGTATGTTCCGGTGCAGTGGTCGATTGACACCATTGACTGGAAGCCGGAGCGGAGCGCGCAGACGATACTGGATACCGTCATTCCCAAGCTCGCGCCGGGGTGTATCATATTGTGCCATAACAATGGGTTCAAGATACAGGAATACCTGCCGCAGCTTATCAAAACGGCGCTGGATAAGGGATATGAGTTCGTTACGGTCAGCCAGCTTCTGCTTGAGGGTGAAACCATTATCGACGTTAACGGGGTGCAAAAGCCCGCGACTCAGACGGGAACAGGCTCTGCGGATTAATTAAGGACAATATCTGCCGAGTCACAAATAATACGCTTAGCGCTAAATTGAATCCCCGGGCAGCCGACGGCGATGTTTAAAGCCGGCAGTCGCACCGGGGTTTTTTTCGGTTTCAAAAACCGCGCTCGGCGCCGAACCCTAACGGATACATGAAATGGCCGTTGGTACAGCGCCGCAACAACTTCCTTTTATTATTAGAGAAAATCAGCTAAAATAAAGATAGACCGTTGCAGCCGGCACGAGTGAAAACGGCTGGGCGTGCATTGGCCGCAGGCTGCGGGAACAGAATTCGCGGCCGGCGCATGGGTTTTGCAGAGGGAAGCATTGCATATAGGGGTTTCCCCGCATTGGTCGCCCTTACGCGCCGCACGCTAAAGCGGCTATGAAACCTCGAAATTGCATTTAGCCGTTTTCAACACGCCCAAAAGCGGCTTAAGCCGCCGAAGTGTGTTGAAAAAGCGGCTATGCCACGTTTTTTGGGTTAACACGGAGCGCTTAAACATTGACTCGGTCAGCGCCCGTGCAAAGAAACCCTTGCTGCTCAAGGCATTCCGAATCTGACGCACATGTCGACAGATTCGGTTGAAAGCCTATGGGGTTGCGGCTCCGACCCAACCCCGGGTTTTTTTGACAGGCTGACGACGCCCCTTTATGGAGCGGCGTTAGAGTATCAACGGATCCATAGGAATTTTAGGTGTTGCGATTACAGATGATTATATTCGCTTGCGTCGCTAAGACAAAAAATAGTTTTCCTGGGGAAAATGCAGGGTAAGGGGGAGCTTTAGCGTTAATTGTTTTCCCTAATAAAGCTGTTGCGGGCGCAAATCCGCATCCCATCTATATATATGGGATACAGTCAAAGCAGGCAGCCCGAATTCCTAGGCATCCAGCTTTTCACTCACAAAGCGGATATACCTCTATGGTGTAGGCGCGTCCCCGGCTAGGGGTATCTTTTTTCACTCGTCCCGGCAATAAGCCTGATTGCTATGCGGATAATGCATATTGTTTATGAGCTTCTTTAACCCTGTTCCGCAAACAATTCGCCCTTTTTCAGATGTTCTGCAAGCTCGTTAGTATGGGTTACTACCAGACGCATTTATTTAACTGCCGGGCGCTTTCTTTGAGAATTGAGATACCCTGCGCCATATCTTCATCCAAATTTCCGGTTGACTCGTCGGCCAGAAGTCGGGGACCTCGCTGGCCAGCGCCCGCGCGATGGCCACCCGTGCTGCTGGCCGCCGGAAAGCTTGAGCACATTTCGCTTTGCTTCTTCTCTTGTAAGACCTAATCGCTCCAAAAACGGCATTACAGCTTTTTTCGAGGTCGGCCGGACATTTTCCCGCGGGGTCAAATAATCAATCAGGTTATAGCTTTTAAAAACAAAAAGAACGTATTTTTTGCGATTACGCCCCAACCCTGTCTTTCAATGTCCTTCCCAACAAGTAAAATGCTGCCGCCTGTGGGGCAGTCTAATCCGCCCAGCAAAGAGAGCAGCGTTGTTTTGCCGTACCCGGACAGGCCGAGAACCGCATACATCTTCCGCGTATACTGCTCCATTGTATGAGCCTTACAAAACAAGCGGCGCCAATATATAGGGGGATTTTATATTGTTGCATGTATTATCACACTAAATTTGGGGAAAAATAGCAAATGACACCATTCTGCATAAGCAGACGGGATTCTTTGCAGGATGCGATTTTTGCGCCGCGAATACTTCTATTTCAGCAAAGGAGGACGAGCTATGGAGTTAACCGGTATTAGGGAACAGGGCGTATTGACTATCCGGCTTAAGGGGGAGCTGGATCATCATAACGCAGAACAGGCCAGAAATGGTATAGATTCGCTGCTCAGCGATAAGGGAATAAAGGAATTAATCCTAGATCTCTCAGGCGTTTCGTTTATGGATAGCTCTGGCGTCGGGGTGATTCTGGGCAGATACCGGCTTTTGTCGGGCAGAAGGGGTGTAATGCGCGTAACGGGCGCTTCAAGAAGCATAGAGAAGATATTGAAGATGGCGGGCGTCTATGCGCTTCTTGAGCGCAAGGCGATATGAGGGGGGACGATATGTACGAAAATGAGATGCATTTGAGTTTTGCAAGCAAATCGCAAAACGAGGGGTTCGCGCGCATGGTTGCGGCCGCGTTCGCCGCCCAGCTTGATCCGACGATAGAGGAGCTGACGGATATACGTACGGCGGTCAGCGAGGCTGTCACAAACGCAATTATACACGGATATGATAACAAGCCTGGAACCGTGTTTATGGATTGCTATATACGGGGAGATTCCATATCATTGTCCATACGCGATCTGGGAAGGGGAATCGAGGATATCGACCTTGCCCGGCAGCCGTTTTATACTTCAAAACCGAATTTAGACCGTTCTGGTATGGGGTTTTGCGTGATGGAAGCGTTTATGGATACCGTTGACGTTCAGTCCGAACCCGGCCGGGGTACTACCGTGACGATGAAAAAGAGGATCCGGGTGACAGACAATGCGTGATTCAGCGCCGCTGGAGCATGAACGAACGCTGGAACTGATAAAATGCGCCCAGGCTGGGGACGACGAGGCCCAGGAGCTGCTTGTGGTGCATAACGCCGCGCTCGTAAAATCAATAGTAAAAAAGTACATTGGGCGCGGCGTTGATTTCGATGATCTTTATCAGATCGGATGCCTCGGCCTGATAAAGGCCATACGAAACTATGACGCGACGTATCAGGTCCGATTCTCTACATACGCCGTGCCTATGATTATGGGTGAGGTCAAGCGCTTTTTGCGGGACGACGGGATGATAAAGGTCAGCCGTTCGCTCAAGGAGCTGGCCACGCACGCCGCTGCCGCACAGGAAAAGCTGGGGCTGAAGCTTGGCAGGGAGCCGACGGTGAACGAGCTGGCGCAGGATTTAGGCGTTGAGGTCGATGAGCTTATTATGGCAATGGAAGCCTCACGCCCGCACATGAGCATTTATGAACCCATATATGGCGACGACTCGGAATGCTCGATGCTGGATAAGGTCAAATCCAAGACAAACGCAGAGTCCGAAATCGTAAACCGGGTGCTGCTTAAGGAGCTGCTGGGTCAGCTGAACCCAAGGGAAAGGCAGCTTATCATGCTCAGGTATTTTGAAGATAAGACTCAAGGCGAGATTGCGAAAATATTCGGCGTTTCGCAGGTGCAGATATCTCGGCTTGAGGGTAAAATTATTAAAAAGCTCAGAGAAGCGGCAACCTAAGGGCAATAAATCGCGCCACAAATTATGGAGGCGTGCAATTAAACGTTGCGTTCATAACACTTTACGCGCATAACAACGTCAAAATATACTATTGACCCGCTGCGGTGAATACATGGTTACGGTGTTCCGCGTCGGGAAGCATGCCAACATGCGACAGGCTCCCGTTAAAATGCATGCACGCGTGGCCGGACATTTCATTGCCGGCAACCTGATCCTCTCCGTGAGGATGCCCCTGCAAAGAGGCGGCGATGAGCCGGCCTTCAACCGTTAAAACCACCGGCCTTTTATAAAAGCTTGAGTCGGTATTGAATATTTCCTTAAAAACAGCCGTGTCCGAAGCGCTGGCGCACTCCATTTCGGCATGGTTTTCACCGCCGAGATACACCATAACAAACTGCTTTCCCGTATTGAAGTCTGTTACTGTATAGCCTGTCCCCACTGCAAGCGAGTCCTTAAGCTGACCCCAATCCACAAGCTGGCCCACGACAGCCGGCTCGCCCTGAAGGGACGGCCCTATCGGGATTTTTACGTCTTGCGCTATCGGTGCGCGGACCGCGTTTTGAGAAAACAGCACGGCCTTACTTTCCTCGCCCATGATACCGTCGTTAAGCAGAGAAGCACCTGACTGGAATTGCTGAAAGCGTTTCGTGGCGTCCGCGCTCATGGACTGGAAGCGCCCCGTCGCCTTATAATGAAAATACCCGAGTTCGCGCAGCCTTATCTGCACCCTCACCACAATTTCGCCCGTCGCGTTGTTCGTAAGCGGATCCGTATCCGATACGTCAACGGCGTATGCGCCGGCGCAGTAAAAGCAGCATAAGCATATTGTTAGCAAAAAAGCGGTTAACCTTTTCATGCTTCAACCCCTCGATTCATACAAATAACCAACAGGTGCAGCGTCGCCGCGCCTTAGTTTATATTATACCACGCGCGCCTTGCCCGGGGCAATTTTTGCTAGGTTTAATATATTCTAAAAAGAAATAGAACATCAACAAATAATGGAAATTACGGAACATAAAGGCGTAACCCGAATGCCTTGTAGTATGCTATAATCGTGAGGGAAGGTGATAGTATGCGTTGCAGTTGCCCGAATTGCGATTTGTACATGGTCCAGGTAGAGCGCGGAATAAAAAGCGGGTGTAAATGCCCGGCCTGCGCATACATTTGCCGCGCCTGTATGGGCGGCGGCGTTCCTCCGCTGGAGCGGGATGAAATTATTGCCGGCTATACGGACAGGGGGAATCCTGTGAGGATGGGAAGCGATGAAAGTATAAAGCGCACTCCGTTCATTGAGAATAGGTGATATTTTTCCTGGGGTTCGCAGGGGCCTATGTAATTGGCCTAATGAACAAAGCGGCCCGCGTACGCGGGCGCTTTTAACCTCGGTAAAACCGTTTCGTATGCTGCCCTGTAAAAATAAGGGCTATATTATCGTGCCAAGCCTCTTTTTTGGCGCGAATATACTCTTATTTTGCAAGCATATGTACTTTCTTTTTTGTCCGCATTGTGATACAATCTTTAAGGCGCATTGTCGCTTTTTTATCAAACGTTTAGAAATTATGTGTAGTATCAAGGAGGTAACAATTCATGGCCAACGCAAACGGTGCCCGCAAGGAACAGTTCGAGCAGTTGGACGCTGTCATCGCCCAATGGAAGGATGAGCCGGGCGGCCTTCTGCCCATTATGCAGCACGCTCAGGAACTGCTTGGCTGCCTTGACGAGGAAGTTCAGGCCTATATTTCCGAAAAAACCGGAGCGCCCGTAACGACGATTTATGGAATCGCTACGTTTTACTCCCTGTTTACGCTTGAGCCGAAGGGCAAATACGCTATCGGCATGTGCATGGGGACCGCATGCTATGTAAGGGGAGCCCAAAACGTGATAGATGAGCTGGAGAAACAGCTTGAGATTGAGGTTGGGCGCACGACATCTGACGGATTGTTTACCTTAGATGCTACCAGGTGCATAGGCTGCTGCGGACTTGCTCCGGCGATGATGATTAACGACGAGGTTTACGGCAGGCTGTCTCCGGGGGATATAGCGGGCATTATTAACGAGTATCGTCAAAAAGGCTGATAAGCCCATGATGATGAAGGATATATCCCTGCATGTAATGGATATCGCGCAGAATTCCATAACGGCCGGGGCAGGAAATATTCAAATCAGGGCCGCTGTAGATAGAAGCGGGGATCGGCTTGACGTGTCGGTTCAAGACGATGGGCGTGGTATGAGCGAGGAAACGGTTAAGCGCGTCGTCAACCCTTTTGTTACATCCCGCACGACCCGCAAGGTTGGGCTGGGAATCCCATTCTTCAAAGCCGGGGCGGAAGCCTGCGGCGGGGACTTTGAGCTTAGCTCACATCCGGGAAAGGGCACATTCATCCGGGCCGGCTACCGCCTTTCCCATATCGACAGGCCGCCCCTCGGGGATATGGCTCAAACCGTGCCGACGCTGGCGGTCTGCAACCCGGCGCTGGAGTTTATATTCCAATACAGCGTGGATGGGAAGGATTTTTGCTTTGATACGCGCCAGATCCGCTCGGCGCTCGGGCAGGACGTGCCGCTCAACACGCCGGAGGTTTATGAGTGGATGCGCGATTATCTTAGCGAGGGCATACAAGAATTAAACGGAGGTATTGATATATGAAAACATTGCAGGAGCTTGAAGCGATTCGCAAGAAAACGCTTGAAGGGATTAATTTACGTAAAGAACACAGCGGAACGCGCGTTGTGGTCGGCATGGCCACGTGCGGTATTGCAGCCGGCGCGCGGCCCGTGCTCGCGGCATTCATGGATGAGGCTGCAAAACGCTCGCTTCAGAATGTGGTTGTCGCGCAAACCGGTTGTATCGGCGTTTGCCGCCTGGAGCCCATAGTGGAAGTATACAAGCCCGACCAGGAGAAGGTAACCTATGTTAAGGTAACGCCCGACATGGTCAGCCGCATTGTTACTGAGCATATTGTGAACGACAGGGTTGTGGATGAGTTTACGATAGGCTATTACGAAAAGCATAATAAATAAGCTGACGCGGAGGGTAAAGCAGTATGGAATTTTATCGTTCTCAGGTTCTGGTGTGTACGGGTACGGGATGCACATCGTCCAACTCACCGGGTATAATCAAGCGTTTTGAAGAGGAAATCAAGAATGCCGGGCTGGAAAAAGAGGTTAAGGTTGTGCCGACAGGCTGCTTTGGCCTTTGCGAAACCGGGCCGGTGGTTATTATATACCCTGAAGGCGCGTTCTACAGCCATATCAAGGTTACGGACGTGCCGCGCATCGTCAATGAGCATCTGCTCAAGGGGCGTATCGTTACGGAACTGCTGTATAAGGAAAGCGTTACCGAGGAGGATAATATACGCTCGCTTGACGAGGTGGACTTTTATAAAAAGCAAAAACGCGTAGCGCTCCGCAACTGCGGCGTTATTGATCCGGAAAACCTTGAGGAGTACATCGCGTTTGACGGATACAGGGCGCTGGCCAAATGCCTTACCGAGCTAACGCCGGACGAGGTGATTGATATCGTCCAGCGCTCCGGCCTTCGCGGTCGCGGGGGCGGAGGATTCCCCACCGGGCTGAAATGGAAATTTGCGCGCCAGCCGGTTAGCGACGTTAAATACGTATGCTGCAACGCGGATGAAGGGGACCCGGGCGCGTTCATGGATCGCTCCGTGCTGGAGGGGGATCCGCATTCCGTTTTGGAAGCTATGGCTATCGCGGGATACGCTATCGGCGCGAAACAGGGCTATATCTATATCCGCGCGGAATATCCCATCGCCGTGAAGCGCTTGCGCATCGCCATCGACCAGGCTCGCAAGGCCGGGCTACTCGGCGAGAACATCTTTGGAACGGACTTCGCGTTTGACATTGAACTACGCCTTGGTTCGGGCGCGTTCGTTTGCGGTGAGGAAACCGCCCTTATGGCTTCGATTGAAGGCAACAGGGGCGAACCGCGTCCCC
>OHTZ01000315.1_pt1 | contig 33916 bp, 25 predicted proteins | sample 1579011 | NCBI WGS metagenome assembly OHTZ01 (sample SAMEA3879603, study PRJEB24766) | human gut metagenome | biome: human-associated habitat; feature: feces | place: USA | collected 1985/1987
CTGCATGTCCAGTGTCTGCCCTTCCAGCATCCTATGGGTCCCCTGCACAATGGGACTTAAAATACTGTTCATCGTTCCCAGCACCAATGTCGGAAACAGCAGGATACAGATACCCAGCGCAAAAGGGCGAAGCAGCGGATAGACGTCCACCGGTTCGGCACGGACCATCGACTGCCAGACGCGGAGGGCGACATAAAACAGGGCACCCAGTCCTGCAACGCCCTTCGCCACACCCAGCATGTCCTCGCAAAGAGGCATCATCTCATTGTACAGACTCTCCAGTATCGTATGGAGGCTGGCAAAATCTATCGACAACAACACCATAGGCTACCAGTATCTGGAGGCTTCATCACCATAGAGCCTCATTACGCGGTCCATGTCGTTCCTCTTCCTGGCACGCAGGTAGCTCACGGCGATATTCCTGTTCGTATAATAATTCACGAGATTGCGGTAACGGCGCATACTGACATAACAGTCATCCACCACGTCCATACGGTCCTTGTCGGTCATGGAAAGGGTGCTGACGTTGATTACCTGCCTGAGGTCCTGCAACACCCCGTTGCTCTCTTCCAGAAGTTTGGTATAACCGAAAGCGATGGCATCCAGTTCTTCTGAAGAAAAGTTCTCGTCACCCAGCATCTTCTGGAAATTGGTCACGTAGATTTCCGACACGTCACCGACCATCAGGATGATCTCACTGACCTTACGGGCATCCTTTACCAGATTGTTGACGGACTTCAGGGCATCATAGTATTTCTTGTACTGCTGGTATATCTTCACCGTCTCCGCAAAATTTTGGGCGGTACTTGTCGCAGTTGAAGAGGTATGCACGATATTGTCCGACATGTTGATGATACTCTGGGCAAGGTTTCCCGGATCGGTCACCACCCACTGTGCCCGTATCTGTCCGGCAAGAAAAAAGGTTCCTGCACAAAGCAGCAGCAGTCTTTTTCTCATGGACGCACCTCCTTCCTTACATAGTCACCGTTCGGAGAAAAGGTCAATACGTCAGCCGCCTCATTGTAGGCGATGTCTATGCGGTAGCCGGTATTGATGAAAAGGTTCCCGTTTTCTTCCACCAGCAGATAGGTTTTCGGCTTCAGCTTCCGTGTCTTTCCGCTGCGGGCGAAGACCGTCACCTTGTAGGCGTCCCCTTCCTTATATATAAGGACATCGGGCTTGCCTTCCACACTGCTCCATGAACCGCACAGGCGGTCACAGTCCTTGAACCTGCTCTCACTGCAGCTCTGCAGCAGCAGTGATGCCGCACCTATCAGGCAGGCGGCCAGTCTGTACAACTGTCTGTTTTTCATGTCTTGTCTTTTTTAATGATGTTGTTCTTGTTTTACTAAATTTTTCAAAGCCCCATCTTGCGTCTTTTTGGCTTCGGACTGACCGGGATGTGGACTTTTCCGGCCAGCCTGTCTTTACAGGCTGGCTTCCGGCATTCCCTGCGGATAGCATTGTCGTCCTTTTTGTTTGGGGACTTCAGGCCGACCATGGTTTCAAACCTGGCATAAAGTTCCTTATAGGCCTTTTCTGCCTGTTGCCGCCTGATTTCATCCGGAGAATTCCGGTCAATGCCATATTTCATGAGAAAACCGGAATTAATGAAAGGGCTGTCAATATTTTTGGGGTTGGCGATGAAACATCCCAGCTTTTCCAGTTCTCCGTACAGCTTGTCGAGATACTGTACGGGAGGAGGGGAACAAAGCCGCTCGAAGACCTTCTCCACAGCATGTGTCAGTCTTACATCGACCTCTACGGCATCAGGTATCTCGCCTCTGAGTCTTCTTTCCCTGTAATCTTCCGATTCCATACTTTCAAGCCGGTGGTACAGCTCATAGTCCTCTGAAAATCCGTAATGTTCACGGATATCCTTCGGTATGTCCCATCCGTTCATCAGGGACCAGTAGAGACATTCGATTGTTTCCTTACGCTTTCTTTCATCCGTTTCAAAAATGTCATTCATAACCGTCATGCTTTACCGTTTGACCCTTTCCTTTCCCTTCTCATTTCCGCAATGCGTTTCACGGCCAGTTCCAGATTTCCGCCCAGTTCCTTGGCCAGTTTCTGCAGTTCCAGCTTTTCCGACTCTTCCGTGGTATATACGGCATATTCCTCATCACTGACTTCCGTGGCATACACGGCCGAGTGGGTACCGCCAAGACCGATCCAGACCTCACGGTAAAAACGTCCGGGATGGTTTGCCTGATTAATGGACAGAATCTGTCCGCGTTCCTTGTCGGTCAGTCCAAGAAGCCGCTGGATATGGTCGAACTTGTTCATGTATTTCCGCTGGTCAAGAAGAATCTTGCAGTCACTGTTGTTGATGATAGCTTCCTTCACGACAGGGGAACTGATGATGTCATCCACTTCCTGGGTGACCACGACAGCCTCCCCGAAATATTTTCTGACGGTCTTAAAGAGATACTTTATGTACTCACTCATATTGGCGGACATCAGGGCTTTCCAGCATTCCTCAATGAGTATCATCTTGCGGATACCTTTCAAACGGCGCATCTTGGCGATGAAGGTTTCCATGATTATCAGCGTGACCACAGGCAGAAGCACCTTGTTTCCGCTGATATTGTCCAGCTCAAATACGATAAAGCGCTTGTTGGTAAGATCCAGTTCCTTGTCCGAATTAAGCAGGAAATCATAATCACCGCCACGGTAGAACGGTTCCAGCACGTTCAAAAAACCGTCGATGTCAAAATCCTTCTCACGGACTTTCTTCTCCTCAATCATCCGGCGGTAGTCATCACGCACAAACTCGTAGAATCCGTTGAAATCGGGTCTGACATCCCTGTTTTCCGTTATCCTGCGAATGTAAGCGTTCACCGCTCCAGAAAGGGCCACTTCTTCCGAACGCCTTGGGGCTTCATCCTCACGTTTCCAGAGTGTGAGTATCAGTGTCTTGATGCTTTCACGCTTTTCCACGCCAAATTCCCCGGAATCCGTATAGAACGGATTGAAGGCGATGGGATTGTCCTCCTCATAGGTGATATAGATACCGTCCTCGCCATGTGTCCGGTCATGAATCAGACTGCAAAGTCCCTGATAGCTGTTTCCGGTATCCACCAGCAGGATATGGGTACCCTGTTCATAATACTGGCGGACAAGGTGGTTCGTAAAGAAGGATTTACCGCTGCCGGAGGGACCGAGTATGAACTTGTTGCGGTTGGTGATGATTCCCTTGCGCATGGGCAGGTCACTGATGTCCAGATGAAGCGGTACGCCGCTCTGCCTGTCCGTCATACGGATACCGAACGGGCTGGGCGAACTGCGGTAATTCGTTTCCGAAGCAAACAGGCAGACAGCCTGTTCCAGAAAGGTATAGAAACTTTCCTCAGCCGGAAAATCGCCCGCATTGCCTGGAATACCAGACCAGTACAGCACCGGAGTATCTATCGTGTTGTAATGGGGTACGCATCCCATCAGGGCAAGCTGGCTGCCGGTATCGTTCTTGATACGCCTGAGCTCTTCCTCGTCTTCCGCCCAGGCCAGTACGTTACAGTGGCACCGTACTGGAACAAGCCCTTTCGTATGCGCCTCGTCCAGATACATTTCAGCCCATTCATAGTTCACGGCATTGCTGCGGCTGTATTTCGACAAGGACAGCATGTTGCGTGAGGTCTTTTCCATGCGTTGCAGGATTTCCTGCGCGTCATCGATAAACACGTACTGCGAATAGACATGGTTGCATGAAAGCAGGAGTCCTACCGGAGCCGCAAACGAAAGACGGCAGTCGCTACGGTCCGTGGACAAGCGCTCATAGCGCATGTCCGTGCCCACACTGCCGGGAAGGTCTTCCGTATCGGAAAGCACATGCAGGCAAAGACGTTTGTCACCGATACGCATACGTTCCGGATCAAGGCAGATGTCCTGTAACACGGGGTGCGTATCCTCCATACCGAGAGTCAGGTATCTTTCAATCAGACCGGGACATTCTTCCGTTCCGACCACCTCTTCCGTTCTGAGACGCTTCATCCTGACATGCCCCGAATCGTTCATGATACGCTCGAACTGCTCCACCGCCTCCAGGAATTTCACGACCGAATCCCAGTCCGTGATTTCCTTGGGAAGGATATAGCCACGGCACAGGGTACTGAAATCACTACGGCGGCGGGCACGTTCGCGTGTAGTCTTTGTCAGATACAGGAAGCAGCGGTGCCTGAGATACGGGCGTTCGTTGAAATGACGCTCATAGCTGCGGGACAGGAAACTCTCCGTCCCGTCTCCTTCGCTCCGGTAGTTTTCCTTGACGAACCAGTCCTGCTTGTACACGACAGAATAATTGGGAAGCACCTTCATGGCCTTTACCCAGGTGCCGTGAATGGCTTCGTATTCCGTCGCCGTCACCGTGTACAGTTCAGGCAGCTCGACCTCGAAGGCTACCGTAATGTCCGCATCCTTGCTTACGATGCAGTTGTTTTCCACGGCCAGAATCGGGAATCTGTCTTCCAGATCACAGGCCTTCAATACACTTCTCATTTCTTTCTCTTCTTTTTGGTTAATGCTCTGAATATTCTGCGACGGGCTGACAGATAGCGCGGATGGCGTTTTTCGGCCAGCATCTTCATCAGCCCGTGCTCACCGTAGCGGGCATTCATGCGGAAAGTCAGCCATACGGCCAGGGTACCGAATACCGCTCCGAAAGACAGGCATACCAGCTGGCTGACACCGGCCATATACAGGACAACCACCGCAAGAAAGACCGATATAAGACCTCCGGCAAAAAAGAACAGGTACTGTGATTTCAAGCCCTTGAACTCAATCGGACGGCCAGCTCCCTTGTTGATACGGTAATCCATGGCTTATAAGAAGAAGGAACGGAGAATGGTGGCGGCCACAATCAAGAAAATGCAGGCGAAGAACCAGCTCGCCGCAGTCTTGGACGTATCCGGATCGCCGCTGCTGAACTTGCCATACGTCTTGATACCGCCGACCAGACCGAGTACGGCTCCGATGGCATAACACAATTTAGTGGCCGGATCGAAATACGAAGTCATAAGGTTGGTAGCCTCATTGATGCCGGCAAGACCCTGTCCCTGTGCGAAGGCACCTGCCGCTGCCAGCACACACAATACTGAAAATAGGATTCTTCTCTTCATTGTCGAATCATTTTGGGGTTTGACATAAATGTTGAATTCGACTGCAAATATATAAGGCTTAAACCGCTGTGATACAACACTGTCATCAGGTGTCACCAGATAACAACAGATGGCCCAATAAAATAATTTTCCCCTTAAACTTCACAAACATATCATTCATATTACATTTCATCATCAAGTGTGTGCACCAATAATTTTTGTATCAACCAGAAACAAACTTTTATCAAAACCAGTTCTTAAACCACCAAAATAGAATTATTTATACATAGCATTTTCTCATATGTATTTAACAAATAACAAGAAGAAACAATATTATATCTCCTTTCCACAAGTATCAACGAAAATATTTACCAAAATGACACAAATAATAAAACCGACAAAAACAAAATAACCTATACTATAGATAAAAAATAGGAGATAAATGCTTATCTATAACATTTACCTCCTACTTGATTAAAAAAGTTGAATAAACAAACAATATTTTCTCATCTACTAAAGTAAGAATAAGTAGAAAACTACTTAACCTTACTACTCATACTAGTTTATACCCTCCAAAGGCGTACTTAACAAACTTATTACAAACGATTCTTCTGACTTTTTCCTGCACCAGTCCCTTTATAATTACTCTTAGATGAATTAAATTTATAACGAACTGTTATTACAAATTCTTGTCTATCCCAAATATTTTTCTGATATAAATAATAATCACCACTATACAGACTATAACTCATCTTGTTTGTGTTGAAAATATCATTTCCCCTCAATTCAACATTTAAAGCATCATCCAGAAAACTTTTTCTAACTGATACATTAACATACCCATATGGCCTTTCAAAATAAAAATTCTGTGATGCCCCTGCACTTTGTATATAAGAATCAAGACCTATCATAAAACTAAGCGGCAGTTCCCATGTATTATTGAACGATGCTGTAAATGTAGGAGTATCCAAAGCTTTAGAACTTTTAAAATAATCAACAGTCAGCCATTGTTTTTGCATGCCTACACTCAGCATTGGTGACCAACAACCTATTTTAGGCGTAGCAGACAAGAAAGCGGTAAACATTGGAATGGACTTATCCCAGTTACGGTTGGTTAGCATGGTAAGTGAAGCATCCTCATTCATTAACTCTCCCCAAAACATAATCCAGTCCTTTGTCTGCGAGTAAGACAATGACATCTGCAAGAATCTCCATGAGCCGGATAGTGTCAAGTCATGTATAATAGTAGGACGAAGGGTCGGATTCCCTTTTTGAAGGGTAAAACGATCTGAATAATATACATTGTTACTTAATTCACTATATGATGGCCTTTGTGTTTTTGCTGTATAACTCAACTGTGTCTGAACATTTCCTAATTTTGTAGAAAACGATATATGGGGAAAAATATTATCAAATGTACGACTTTGCTCATTTATATGTATATCATCCTCATAATAGTCAAATTTAACATGCTCATACCTTAACCCCAACGACCAATCACCCCACGGAAAATTACGGTTATATTCTGCATATGCCGTAGCATTTATCTCCTTGATTTTACTATTGGAAGAAGGCACATAATTTTCCTCATTAAAATAATCATCGTTCCGATGTGTATAGGTTGCCTCACTTCCTACTGCAAACGTTCCTCCTATCAAAGGAAAAGATAAAGTAAGCTTACCTGCAGCAAGACGATTTTTTACATCATTGACGGAATGGACAACACGATTATCCGAGGTCTGGCTAATCTCCTGAGAAGAAGCGTTATAAGAATTTCCATTTTGAAAATAATCCAGATTAAAATCAATATTTAGCTTCCCTGCTTGCCCATTATAATAGGCATTTAATTCATGCCCAAGCTTATGGTCACGATATTCCTCGCCGGTAACTTTTATATTATCATAAAAGACACCATCCACTGTTATATTTGTTTCTTTAGACAATGGATTTTCTTCTTTCAGTCTTTTTCCGACCTTATATTTTGCGCCCACAGTATGGTTTTCATTTATCTGATAATTCAACCCGATATTTCCATTCAGATCTTCTGTCAGAACATTCCAATGGTTTTCCATCTGGTGATTCCAAGACTTTGTTCCTTTCTCTTTTAATATCATGATAGCTTCTTGCCAATTATCCGTCAAGTTATAATTGACAGAACCAAAAATATCCAGATTGTTGTGACGATAATTGAAATTTGCCTGTTCTATCAGGTCGGTGTTCTTAGATTGATAATAACTGGAGCGCAAATTGAAACCAAATCCGTCACCCTGATGCTTAATTGTTTGGATACGGACAACTGCTTTTACGGTTGCATCATATTTTGAACCTGGGTTCCGTATCACTTCAACCTTTTTTATCTCATCTGAATTAAGCTGTTCAAGTTCAGACAAATCATGTAATTTTCGGCCATTAATATATATTAAAGGAGTACCTTTACCGAACACTTCAAATGTGTCCTGTTTCTTAGTAATACCCGGTATTTTAGTCAGTACATCATTAGCTGAACCAACTTTACTCAACACACTATTTTCCACATTTGTCACCATGGCATCCCCTTTCATCCGAGTAACCGGCAAATTCCCTTTTACCACTACCTCACCAAGCATCTGTGCATCAGATACGAGCTGGACGATACCGATATTCGTCGGAACGATTGGTTTATACACTGTCTTATATCCAATAGAGGATATTTTCACTATCTGATTTCTCGATGTAGTCTCCAGTGTGAAAGCCCCATCTTCACCACTGATTGTTCCACTCACAAATGTCGAATCTGGTAACGACAACAGCACCACATTTGCATAAGGTAACGGTTGTCGATTCTCATCAACCAGCTTTCCATTGATGGTTTGTGCTGAAACTTCTAATGAAGAAAAAGTACATACCAACATAAATAAAGTTCTAATACTTTTCATTTTTATAGTCTTAATTGTTTTACATACGGCTCTTCTGGCTGTCTCCTGCTCCTGTTCCTTTGTACTTGCTCTTAGTGGCATTGAATTTATAACGTAAAGTAATGCCAATATTTCTACGGGCTTCCATTTTGATTGTCATCAGACGATTACCACTGTAAATGGTTGATTTTGCCTGATATGAGTTGAAAAGATCATTAGCTTTCAACTGGATTGAAAGACGGTCTTTAAGGAAACTCTTGTAAAGACTGATATTGGCAAACCAGCACCATTCTTCTACCTTTGTATTTTCGTTATCACCCGGAGTATCAAAACCTAAATCTACATCAAGACTGATACCAAGAGGCAACTTGAAATTGTTGTACCAAGCAAAGTTCAATATCGGATTATTGAAATAATCTGTTCCATTGGGTGTTAATACTTTATACCATTGCTGAAGCAGAAGAAAATTAAATTGTGGTGACCAAAATCCGATAGTAGGAGACAGCGTCAGTGTGGTATATACCTTGTCACTGTTATACATATTATAGATAGAGTGTAAAGAAACTGTTGGATTATCATCAGAGTAGGCCTTGCTCAACTGGATGATGGCATCTTTTGCATGTATATATCGTGAGTTTAAATATATCCACTTGTATGATACACTCAGAGTAAGACGGTTTATCAGTGACGGCCTCAACAAAGGGTTACCTCCTTCGTAGGTATATCGGTTTCCGTACATGATATCACTTCTCAGCATCCAATACGAAGGGCGATATATGCTACCAGTATAGCTCAATTGTGTCTGTACTTTTCCTAATGGAAGATTCAAAGAAATGGATGGAAACACATTATCGTATCTTCTACTTTGATCGTCCACATATTTGCCATCCTCGTAATAATCAGAGGAAAGAAACTCATACCGCACACCTAACTTTGTCTGTAGCTTCCCAAAAGTACGAGCATATTCCAAAAAAACAGAAGTAGAATTCTCCTTAATACTACTGTAATTATCATCCATGATTCCTTCGACATTCATATACGAATTATCTCGGTTCGTATAAGTATATTCCCCTCCAAAAGAAAGATTTCCACCCCATAAAGGATGCCCAAAAAGTAATTTAGCAGCATAAAGTGTATTATTGGTAAAATTCTTAGTTGTAACTGTCTGTTTCTGTAAAGATCCTCCAGCTGGAGTGAATTGCTCCAACATCTCCTGTGGATATCTAGTATCCGACTCAAATAGATCAGTATTGAAATCTATATTCCAATCACTTATACGTCCGTTATAATAAGCATTAAGAGTATGTCTGTTTTCCTGTGTATTTCTCCATCCTGTAGTATAATTTTCCTCATAAAGGATATTATCCTGATACACCTGGGTCCTCATAGGGTTTACATTTTCATAACGTGCCGGTATTCGGTCATAATCATAACGTGCACCTAGTGAATGATTCTCGTTAAACTGATAGTTTAACGACAACATGGCCGAAATATCTTTTATATCATATTGCGTACTAAGATATGAATCCTGAATCCATGTTTTATCCAACAAAGTTTTTTGGATTAATAACTTATTATCTTCCGTATATCCTTTCTTGCCATACAGCATACCCGAAAGGTCAAAACCTCCTTTTCTATAATTGAAATTATACTGATCCAATACATTCCAACCGTAACCATAGCCTAAATAAAAGCGATTATTGAAACCAAATCCTTCTCCTTGTGACTTTTTAGTCTGGATACGGATAACAGCATTAACCGTTGCATCATAACTTGAACCGGGATTGTTGACCACCTCCACACTTTTAATGTTGTTGGAAGCAAGCTGGTCAAGTTCTGACTGATCTCGTACTTTGCGTCCGTTAATATATATTTCAGGAGTACCAGCACCAAATACTTTTATGTTTCCATCATTAGCCGAAACACCAGGTATCTTATTTAATAAGTCATTACCAGTTCCTGCGTTTTCAAGTATACTTCCTGCCACTGTAGTCACCATAGCATCCCCTTTTACTCGTGTCTTCGGTAAATCTGCTTTTACCACTACTTCTCCCAACTGTTGTGAATCCGAAATAAGTTGTACAATACCAATATCGGCAAGAGCCGTTGATTTAAATATAGTCTTATATCCGATAGAAGATATTTTCACTATCTGGTTTCCAGATGTAGCCTCCAGTGTAAAAGATCCATCTTCACCACTAATTGTTCCACTGACAAACACAGAATCTGGTAACGAAAGTAATACAACATTTGCATATGCTAACGGTTGACCATTTTCTTCAACCAACTTCCCTTTTATTATTTGTGAGTTAGCAGCCGATGAAGCAACAATAAACAAAATAAGAAAAATTTTTCTCATAAATTATTAACTTTTGAATTCACAATATTATTTCCTGATCTATTTTTAAAGATTCAGGACATCTCGGATCTGGATATTCAAATCTATCACTACCATAAACTTTTACAATATCGGAATAGCAAATTCTCTTGCCTAAACCAGATTTACATTCATCAAAAACTTTGCATTTAACACAATTATTATTTTCTTTATGTTTTATCATCCACTGATGATAAGAAAACAATTTTAAAGCTCTCGAAGAATTCCATATATTATACAACGACTGTTGACGAATATTACCTACCTTTAATTATAGAACTTATCGCCTTTCTATCTGAATCAGAAACTGCAACTCCTTCACTTCGTTTTATTATAACTCCAATTCTCTCCATTTTACGAAGTAATACAGTTTTATCTTCTGGAACAGATGCTTCGACCGTAGTAACCTGTCCTACCATTGCCACTCTATGTGCACTGGTTTCACATACAGGCAAAACCACTATATTTTTACTGTCTTTAACAGACTTATCCATTCTAGCTAATTTCACTCCTCTAAATAAAAATCTATCCATAAATATATAATTTTTTCATTTATTAAATCTTACTTTGCAGGTTCGCTCTTTGCAGATTCGCCCTCTTCTATGGTTTTTAATATTTTTAACGTTATAGCATTGCAAATTACTTCAAAAATCAAAGAATCAACCAATGCTCTCATCTTACGTATTCCTGTCTTTCCTCTAACATCCAAGCAAATACTATAGTAAGGTCTGCCATCAGCCGTTTTTAGCAAACAATAAGAAATATAATCTTCATATTTACCTTGCCCAATACTATTTTGAGATGTTTTAAAATGCATATTAGGAAATTCAGAATAGAAGACAGGCCTTTTTAATTCCATAGATTTAGTAATCAAATTAGCCTTTCTGATATTAATAGTTCCTGGAGTTGCATCTACTTTTGTTGTTATTTTTGCTTCCATTTTATCACTAGCAGGATCCAATTGTCGTAACGTAAATCTAGCATTACATTCAGCCAAAAAATTATCGACAAAGCCAAATAAAATATATCCAATATAGCCTTCAATATCAGCATCATCTATAGATGCATAAATATCATTAATGAACTTAATCATGTCTTCTCTCAGACTACTATTGGTTGCTGAAATATCTTTATTTTCTAATATCGTTGTTGTCTCAGCTTTATTTTTATCATATTCATTTCCTATATCTTCTTTAAATTTATCATATCCTTTATAAATAAAATCAAAAAAAGTATAGAAATTTTCTTTTTTGCCACCTTTCACTAATTCAACAATAGACCTATATATTCCCCAATACGCAACTATACCAAACAATATCAGAACAATCAACAAAATTGGATAAAAATAATGAGACCAAAAATATGCAAAAGAATTATCTTCTAATATTGGATCAGATATTGCATTATACAATGCAGGTATAGAAACAGTAAACAAACTTACTAATTGTCTTACAAAAGTTCCCTTCTTCTTTTCACAAAAGAATAAATCAAAAGAGAAAAAAATACCAAATAAAATAGCAACACTTACAACCGTAATCATATGCAATTTATTTACTTAAAATATTATCTACGTTTACATCATAAACACAATTGTTTTTCAAAATAATGTTCAGCGGGGAAATTTACCACTTTTTTTCTATTTATCCAATGATTTTTCAAAAGAAATCATATAACAGTAAAGAAAAACAAATAAAAGACTATAAACATTGACTGTTAACATACAATTTCCGTTATAACACCTTAACCGCTTCATCAATCACATTACTTGAAAAACTATCCAAATAAGTATTGGTTGTTGCCAAATCACTATGCCCCAATATCTGTGAAATAACCTCACGTGGTACTTGATTATCTTGTAAGGTCATAGCCATTGTATGACGACTGACATAGCTAGTTAGTTTCATATCTGTAATACCCAAGGTTTGTGCCAAGTTAGCTAAATTCTTATTATTACGTCCAAAACGGCTACGAATATGATTATAAAGCTTTTCTCCTTTATATCCAGAAATGGAAACAATTGGCAATAGATAATCTTCAACCAATACAGTATTTGAAACAAACCAGTCCATCAGGTCTTGAATTTCAGTAGTAATCTTTATCTGGATAGGTTTGACTTTTTTGGCTTCCTTTGTCTTATTTCGTTTATAAACTATATAATTCCCGCCATTATAACGAATAATATTTTTCTTAGTCAACAGTGCTGCATCTATAAATGATATACCATAACAATAATAAGAAAATAGAAATAAGCGCCTAGCCAATTCTTGGGCAGGACTTTTTACTACTGTATATTTCAACTTATCCATATCCTCATGTGGCAAATATCGTTTTGCTGTTTCTTCTTCAAGAGCAGCAACATTGAATCCTCCTTTACCAAAAGGATAAGTACTTTCCGAAGCTTCCTTTTCCTGAATCGCTTTATTTAAGATTGCACGCAAAGCTTTGAAATAGTATTTCCTAGTATTGCCTTTACATTCACGCTTTTGAAGAAAAACATCAAAAGCCTTTACATATTTAATGTCTATTTCTGAAAACACTTTCTTATCAAACTTATTATCAAATAATTCAAGCATATGCAAAGTTCTACTATAACAAATAGAGTTCCCCACATGTCCCGTATCCTTCAGCATAGCTATCAAATTATTAAAATAATCCTTCACTTTACCTTTTGAAGACTTATTCAGAAACACATCCTCAAACTGATTTAAAGTCCAGTCAACTCTCTCTATTTCAAAATTACGAAATATTTCATTAATCTGGGTTTCTATTTCAGATAACCTTGCATTCCACATTTTAAATTTAGGAACAATCTTCTTATCCGAAACAAACCGACCATCGGATTCACTCCATTGCTCTTTTGTTGAAACCAACCCAGTTCGTATTAACTTGCTTTTTCTATCCTTAGTAATCCGGACAGAAACAGGATAACTTCCGTCTTTACGTTCGCTACCAGCAAACAAAATAAACTTATATGTTGCCATAGATATTGTTTTTATATTTATTTTCCTACAACAAATCTACAACATTTTGAGATAAAATCATAGAAATAGAAGAAAAATTATAGAATTTAAATTGTTGATTATCAGATATAACATAATTGTAAATCAAGTAAATACAAAAACATAGCCTATTTAAACAAGCCCCTGGGGGGGCGTGTGGTCGCTGGTTCGAATCCAGTCACCCCGACTGGGAAAAAGCATTGATAATCTGATGATTGTCGATGCTTTTTTGTTTTTAGGCATATCGCTTAAGCGGCGGTTTAATCGAACAAATTAAACCCAAAAGTAAACCAAGAAGTAAACTAAAAAGCACAAGAAACCACCACCTACTTTATGAAAGGGGAATATACTTGCCTTCCCCTCAACGCATTTTATAAGCCAATACAGAATAAGACACAAACGTAAAGGCCATCAGTACCACACCGAACACAGAGAAATAAATTGCATTTTCACAGGTCTGTGTAAGCAACTTCCCTAAATTCATACAACCGATTGCCACATTCCAGAATTGGCATAACCGGATAGCCAACACATATTGCCGCCCCACATTTGCCTCTGTTACCCGAAAGACAAATCTATAGTATCGGACTGACACAAACATGCTACAGCCCAACACCAGAAACAAAAGCAACATCACAATTCCTGCTGCACCGTTTTCCTGAAAAAACAAGCCACCCGTCTGTCGAATCTGATATAATATATATATCCAACCCACCAACACCGGCAGGAAAGCGATTCCTGTCAGCAAATAGTCGAACATTGTCCGCTGATAGCGCACATTGCGGCCGCTCCCTGTATAAAATCCCAAATTAATCATCCGATTCTTCTCCCTCTTTTTTCTCCCGGTTACTTTTCTTCAATCTCCCGCTTTTGCGCAAGGCCTCATTGATTATCCACTGCAATTGTCCATTGGTACTGCGGAATTCATCAGCTGCCCACTTTTCTATCGCATCCATCATGGCAGCGTCTACCCGCAGCACAAAGCTCTTGGTTGTATTTTCTTTTTTGGGCACTATTATCCTCACTTAAAATTAAACGACCAAATTTTACTCCCAAAGAAACAGACTGGACATACCGTCTGTCATCCTCAAACCTTAATGGTTCAGTGTACCTGTGTTCAACACCGGCTGGGCAGCCTCATCCGCACAGAGCACCACAAGCAGATTGCTTACCATGGCAGCTTTCTTTTCTTCGTCCAGTTCCACAATCTCCTCTTTCGACAATTTGTCCAGTGCCATGTGGACCATTGAAACGGCTCCTTCCACGATTTTCTCACGGGCACTGATAATGGCCGAAGCCTGCTGGCGCCGGAGCATGACCGCAGCAATTTCCGGTGCATAAGCCAGATAATTGATACGAGCCTCCACCACTTCCATACCGGCCATTGCCAGACGCTCATTCAGTTTTTGTTCCAGCTGCTCATTGATTTCCTCACCTCCCGAACGGAGTGTCAATTCATTCACATTCGATTCATTGTCATCATAGGCGTACTGTCCGGCCACCTGACGCAAAGCCGCATCACTCTGTATCTTTACAAAGTTCTCAAACGCATTCATGCGGCTGGCCACTGCATTCCCCACATTTACCGACTTACCGTCTCCCGTGCTGGCCATGGTCTGTGCATCAATCTCAAACATGGCTTTGTAGGTGTCTTTCAACCGCCACACCAACACCAACCCAATCAGAATGGGATTACCTATCTTATCATTCACCTTTATAGGTTCCACATCCAAATTACGGGCACGAAGCGACAATTTCTTTTTATCTATGAACGGATTCACCCAAAAGAATCCCGTTTCTTTAAATGTTCCTTTATATTTGCCAAAGAAAACCATGGCACGTGCTTCATTGGGTTCCAGCTGCATATAGCCGCAATTCAAAATAATCCACAATAACACCATCACTCCCCCCAATATATAGAAAAGAGTTTCTCCCACAGTAAAACACCATACCGTTATTCCGGCCCATACAAATAAAAATAAGAAAAGAGCTAAAAAGCCATTCATTTTAAAGCCACTGAATTTCACTTCCTTCATTTCCATATCCATTAGATTTAGATGATATTATTTTGATATCACAAATATATTATTTAAGGAATTAAAATCCAAGTGCAGGAGCTTTCTATTTCCATCTTTAACAATCTATAACCGTGAAGGTGGACCGATTCAAACGAGAAGAGGCCGTCTCTTTTGAGATGGCCTCTTACTCTTACTTACGTATCTTACAGCCGTACATTCCATAATATAAAATAAACAGGAAGCAGGGTAAACACAACCAATATGCCTGTTGTGCACCACATGCATCTTTCAACCAACCATACACAGTCGGTATAACTGCACCGCCGAACATGGCCATAATAAGAAGCGATGAACCTGTTTTTGTAAATCTGCCAAGATCGGCTATTGCCAAAGGCCATAGCGCAGGCCACATCAGCGAACAACCCAAAGCCATTAAAGACACGAAATAGATAGATATGTCAGAAGGGGTGATAACCACCAGTATAGAACCGATAATTGCGACTATAGAACATATCTTCAATGCCGTAGCCTGACTGATATAGCGTGGTATAAAGATGATGCCACATATATATCCTATAACGATTCCTATAGGTGCAATCCATGCATAGTTGGCCGCATTTGCCAATCCAATTGAATTGGCATAATCAACCAGTGTACCCAACGATACAGTCTCTACACCGACATAAAGAAACAGTGCGATACACCCCAACAATAAATGGGGGAACTGAAACACGGACGTTTTTCCTGAGTTATTTGATTCGTCAGCAGCATTGTCTGCCGGAGCATCTTCTCCCTCTGCCTTTACTTCCGGCAGGGGAGCAAAAAATGCCATTATACCAAGAATCACAAATGCCAAGATGATAATCAGGAAAGGATATTCAAGGTCGGAAATACCAATCTTGTTTACATCTTTTCCAATGAGCCATACGATGAATATGGACGGTATCGGCCAGGCAAGCTTGTTACAAATACCCATAATACTGATGCGTTTGGCTGCACTTTCCAAAGGACCGAGTATGGTGATATACGGATTGACTGAGGCCTGCAGATAGGCATTGCCTGCCCCACTCACGAAGGAAGCCAGAAGGAACAATGTGAAACTGCCCCCATTTGCAGACAAAATGAAAAGATAAAATGCAACTGCAAATATAAAAAAGGACAATGACATGGTTTTCTTATATCCTATCGCCTTTATCGTAAGTCCCGCAGGATAGCCGAATAGCAGAAAAGGGATAAAGGTTGCTGCAATAATCAGGTAGGAAGCGGCATTGGATATATTCAGTGAACCTTGCAATACCGGTACCAGTAAAGAATTAATTCCCAAAGCAAAACCTATGGCAAAGAACATTATTCCAATAAAAGCCAAAGGAATCATAGTTTTGTTGTTTGAAGTCATTTTTCGTAAAAATTAAGGTAATAAAATACAATGTAATGCTATTCTAATAAGGTAATGTAACTTTTTAATAGAGAGATCCCCAAAGCTAATCCCGAACAATGTCGGTTCTTCACTTTGTGGTTGTTTTTTCGCCTTCAGTCTGTTCAAACTGACATGACTGTTGCCTTTTATCGTGCAATCGAGCACATCCGTTTCTCCTCTTAAAGCAAATTGGCTACCCGCTCCAGCCGATACTTACAGGTATTTTGCCTTCACATTCATCGCCCCCTTGAAACCGGCAGCTAATGACACACCGAGTTAATGGTATTCTCTTCATACTGCTATTTATTTTTAATTGTCATTTACTTTTCACTAGCGTTTAGATTTTGCGAATATAACACATTCTCCTCCAATAGCCAAGAAAAACCAATGGATAACACACGCTCATTCAGTATAGCTGGTACCTCTTTTCCTTACTTGCACTTGCATAACGTAAGAAAAATTTCCATCTTTGTAGAAAAGCTGAAAAAACTAAAATTATGTTCCCCCATGAAGAACCTATACATTTTAGATGACCACCCGATTGTCACTGAAGGGCTCAGCCAACTGCTGGCAAACAACCACAACTATCAGATAACCACCGGGCACCATCATTCTGAGCTATACGGTTACCTGAACCATACCACTCCAGACCTGTTAATTATAGATTATGAAATCCAAGGTGAAACGGCCTTGGACATTATTGCCTATCTACGGCAGAAAGCAATCCAGATTCCCATACTTGTGTATACCATGCACACCGAATTCTGGATTATCAAGCTATTGACCAAGGCGGAAGTGGCAGGTATTGTCACCAAAAACGACAAAATAAACGAAATAGAAAACGCCATTGCACGGATATTGGGGGAACATACCAAATATTACTCTCCTACCGCACTGCACATCGTGCTTTCCATTGTAGGTGACCAGTCAGCTGCTAAACAGATAAACTACACTCCCAGCCCACGTGAAAATGAAATTATCCAGATGTTATCATGTGGACTTACTTCCGACGACATCGCCCACAAACTTAATCTTAGCAAAAACACTATTGACACGATGAGAAAAAATATCCTGTTAAAAAGCGGAGCCACCAATGTATCACATCTCATGCGAATAGCTTTCTTAAAAGGTTGGATTACGATATGAAACAAATTGTTTTTTTTATTTTTCTTTGCCTGACCGCACATTTAACGGCCAGTGACAAAAACGACAGCTTGACCGACTTACTACAGTCATTTGGAGATAACGGCGAATATGCCCGTATGGATTCTATCTACGGAGTCATCACCCGTGAAAACCGTTACAAACAAGATAAGCTTTATGCCTTGAATGTCGACCTGGATTATGCCCGCTATCTCAACCAGAAAGGAGACTGCGACAAAGCATATACCTTGCTGGCTCAAACCCGGAAAAAGGCTGCCACACTAGGAAAGCACCAGACAGACCAGTCCTCCCGTGTCCTAATGCAGACAATCGAAGCACTTGCCACGTATGAAACCGCCTACGGACAATGGCAGACCGACCACCTGGTGGAAGCCCGGAACACAGCTACCGAAGCCGTCCAATTGCTGGAACAGGTGAAAGACTCAGTCAATCTGGCCGAAGCCTATAATCTATCGGGAGTCATACACCGAAAACTTTTTATGTTCGACAATGCCATTTCACTGTATGAAAAAGCACTGGCCATTACCGAAAATCTGCAAAACTATAATCTGGCGGCTATCATCGTATCCAATATCTCTATTCTCTACAATGAAGTAGGAAAAAACAACGAGGCCATACAGGTTTCACGCAAGATGTTCACCTATCCACAAACCGATACACTGACCATAGATTACCGTATTGGAGAAGTTAACAGATTATGTAACCATGCCATCCTGCTGGCCAACAACCACCAGCTTGGAAACGCACTGGACACACTCCGCCTAGTGAACCAGAAACTCCAGCCGGAAATGCCCGATGGACTCAAGTTGCTGGCATACACCCAATACGCCAGAGTGCTACGGGATTTAGGCAAACCGTTGCAAGCCTTCCAGTATTATCAAAAAGCCATGAGTTACAAGGCTACTACGTTCAACAAAGCAAACATAGCCAATTTGGAATACCTGTACGGCTACATGCTGTTTCACGATACAGACTCCTTATCTCAGGCCCGGCAGTATATCATGAAAGCGGCCGACTTTGCCCGGAAACATCCTTCCGGCCTGCTTCCCAAAGTACTCTTGACCCTTGCTGAAATAGAAGCCAAAAGACATGAAAACCAGCTATCCTACCAGCTCGTGCTAGAAGCTTATAAAGCCAACGAAGAACTGAATAACCAGTATTTCCACAACCGGTTGTCCGGATTCGAAGCCGAACTGGACCTCAAAGAGAAAGACTTGCAGATTGCCGGCATCAATGAAAAACGAGCAGAAGAGAAAGCAGCCTATCTGGCACGCACCTATACCATCGGGGGGATACTTGTACTAGTTGTACTGCTACTGGTCATCCTGACTATCAGCATGCACAAAAGAAAAATCGCCTTCAACCTGAAGCAGCTGAAACTGGAAAAAGAAATCAAAGACAAGGAAATGCAAAGCCAGCTTCTCCTCACCGACATGCATAAAAAGATGACAGAACAATATATCTGCGGACTCGAGGACAGTAATAACCGCATTTCCAAAGAACTGCACGACGGCGTATGCAACGACCTGTTATCCATTGAAATGGAAATGCAGCAGGCGAAAACTCCTTCCTTCAGCATCCAGCTCGGGCGGATAAGAGAAGCCTTGCGCAATCTCTCCCACCAGCTGGCAACTCCTGTTTTCCACAATTTCAGCTTATATCAGGTGCTGACCCTCTACACTGACAAGCTGAAATCATTGGAAAACATTCACATTGAATGCTATATAGAGGAGAGTATAAAGCAAATTTCATTTCCTCCAGAACAGACACAGGAAGTATATCGTATCTTACAAGAAATCGTATCCAACCTGATAAAACATGCCGATGCCCAAAATGCTTACGTTACCATCAGCCATGAATCCGGACAAATCCATATCCTCATTGAAGACGACGGGAAAGGATTCGCTCCGAGCCAGCTTACCCATCATCCTCTTCAAAGCGGATTAGGATTGAGAAACATCAAAGAACGCTGCACCAAGCTGCAAGGTGACTGCGAAATCAAATCGAAAGAAGGCCAAGGAACCGTAGTCCATTTCTGGTTTCCAATATAAGGCAAAAAAAGAATCCGCATTACAACTCCCCGATATTGTAATACGGATTCTTCGTCCACCATGATTATAAGGCCTTCTTATTTATTCATCCATCAGCCTGTCGGCTCCCCAAAGCATGATTACCCATTTGTCTTCATTGTCCTTTACCAGATACAAAGAAGTCTCATGTTCATCCCCGGTCATGTAAACCTCCTTAAAAGTTACTCTAGCGTAAGTCCCCGTCTTACTAAATTCTTCCTTCAGAATCTCATAACTTTTCAGCTTTTCTTTGTCACCTTGTCTGGCGGCTTGTTTTTCAATCATCTCGGCAAATTCCTTTTTTGCCTCTTCTTTCACCTGAGGATCATTATCCTCTGTCAACTGCATCAAATCCACATAACCTTTATAGTCCTCAGATACTATACAATCCAACGCTTTCTTTACTACCGCCGAAGGAGTATTTGAAGAGCAGGCCGACAAAAACAAAAAAGCTCCTATTACCCATGTGAACTTAAAAATTGTTTTCATAGTTTTTCTTTTTTTAGTTGGCATCTATATTTTGTTCGTCTAACAATTATTTTTGTCAAAAATAAGCGATTAAACCTAAAAATAGATTCCCATAAATAACCTATTTTATATTACTATTTATTGGAAGCTGCCCAAAAATGAGGCTGGACATCCAAGTCCAGCCTCCAGAATCGGGATTGATTTCTGCATGAAATCAGTTTACTCACCTCTTTTTCCTAATTATCCCAGGTAGAATAGTCTATCCATACCGTTTTAGACATAGACACATCGGCATCGACAGATTCATGCCCGTAGCGGATACCGCAATTATAATGCACCTTGGTCTTTTGCAGCTTCATACCATCCTTCAAGGTCACACTGACCAGTCCGGGCTGTGCGTCGGACACAAGCGTATAGATACATTGCTGACGGTAAAGCTTCATGCTGTTATTAATGTGGTCAAGATAGTTCTGGCGAAGTGTCCATCCACCCTCCAATACATAATTCGACGTCATGGCCTGTACCGCATCTATCACATGCTTATTTCCACTTCCTTCATACACAAAGGCTTCTCCACGGTCATAAAATTCACCCGGAACAAACAGCCAGCGCTTGCTGTAAAGTCCATTACCAGAGTTTCCTTTACAAGTGACCGACATGCTTTCTGTCTTATAAGAGACTGCAGTAGAAGACTCTTTGGAGAAAGACGCTTTAAACGCTCCCCAGGGTCTTTCCGCCAGCTGAGTGGGAGATACCGCAACAGAGACTTTCCAAAACGAGTTCTCAGTATAGTTTGCCCCATGCACAACCGTCTGAGGCTGATAGCTTACTTCGCGGAAAATTCCTCCATCCGAATGCACGGTCACTTCGCTCGAAGCCATCTGCATCAGGTTCCATAAATACGCATATACATCAATGCCTTTAGGAGTCGTGTAATCCTTGATAGAAGCACTAAAACCACTACCCAATGCGTTGGTCACACTCAACAAGCAATTATTGTTTTTACTGTATATCTGAAAATTATAGGCCGAAATCACCCACGTATTGTCAATACATACATCGCCCGGCTTTCCATCTTTTGTCGCATAAGGATAACTGTCAAAGGTATAGTCCATATCACCCTTGTCATACGCATACAAACGATTGTAAACCTCAATCTGCTTTAAGGCTTCCTTGTCGGCCATTTGTGCATTGTAGCCTGCATCCGGAATAAAGCCCGCCCTGCTGCCTGCGGCACTTGCAACCGAAAATGTCTGCTTCTGAAGCGAATTTGCCGCTTTACCAATCATATTTTCCAAGGCATGCGGATCGTTGTCTGGGAATATACGATAATGCTGCACACGGTCATAGTTGATGGCATAATATCCCGGTTCCATATACACGCCGACAAGCGAAAGCATCGCCTTCTTCTGCTCCAGTGTATTCTCATCGGCAATAAGATAGAAATCCCGTTTATAATACTTCAGCAAACGGAATAAAGAAACCGGATACTTACCGGACACCACATCTCTCACATCAAGTATCACGGTAAAAAACATATTCTCACTCTTTATCATATCCTCCAGCTCGCTGGTCGACATTCCATCATCATAGTTTATGATTTTCTTATCTTTTATCTCCCACGAAACCGGAATATTATCAAGCAAAAGAGAAGCGACCTTGTTCACTTTCTCGCCCGATCCCATACAGAGCAACACTACATCTTTTTTCCCATCAACCACTCCGGCTAGACGTTCCTTTCCAGTAAGCGTATCCAAATCAAAATCGCTGCAGGACCCCATAAAAAAAGTACCTACTAACAAACCTAAATATAATAGAAATCTCATATTCGTAAATCATTAAATATTACCAATTGTTAAAATCAATCCACACTGTAAGTTTCGCACTTACATCCAACAGTGCATCACATGCCACACCGGAATCATTGGGCAGAGGATGAGCCGTAGGCGTTCCCCAGCTGTTAAACCAAACTCCTCCACGCTGCAAGTTCATGCCATCCACAATCTCCACAGCCACAATACCGGCTGAAGCGCCATCAGTCTTCATCGTTACCGCACATTCCTGCTGATAGTTCAGAAGATTCTGATTGAACAACGGGTCATTGTCATAATCACAGAATACATTTTTTGAGACCGGGGTCACCGCATTATATAAGATGTCATACCACGCAGGTGAAATCATGGCGCTTCCATCTATCATGTTGTCATCTTTCATAGCCCGACTACCTCTGAACAAGGTTTCCGGATACCACTTCCATGAGTAGCTCAGTTCCGAATCGGTCTGGGTCTTGTTCACCACACGAGTCATTTCCTTCAACTGGTAAGTAATGCTCTTTCCCCATCGGTATTCACCCTTCAGTTCAGGCTTCATACTCAAATCGAACCCAACCGAACGGCTTTGCGAATGGCTGATGGTCGATTCGTCCTGAGGAAGTCCGGGAGCAAAGTCTATTGGAGAAAAATTGAGCAACGACGACTTTCCGTCTGAAATCCGGATACGGGTATAAGCATTGTTTCTCAAGCCCCACAGCAATCCCCACACTTCATTCTTAGGAGGATTTTTCACAATGACAGTGGAGTTATTGATTTTATTAGCAAACCCGTTACCTCCTGCCGAATAAACGGCAAGCATGTTGTCCCCGTTGGTCGGGGCATAAATACGGAGATTATAAGCATCTATCGCCCATTCACGATCCACCACCGCATCCCAAAGCTTATCACCAGCTGGCGAATACTTGCGGACTTCTCCTGAATACGGGGGAAGCAGCTCATATCCCGTCATCGGATAATCGTAACGATTGGTGTACACATAGAAACGATTACTCAGATAGATTCTTTTCATGGCACGCATGGCACGTTTCGTCACTTCCGGATCGGACGTATCATCCGTGGTAGGAGCTCCCCATGCCAGTGTACGGCTGTCTGCAGGAAGTCCATTCGTTCCACAAAGTTTCTTCAGCGCATCAGGGTCTGCCATGTCATAATAATAATAACGCTGTTCTTCGGGATAAGCCACTTTGTAATAGCCTTTACCCACATACATTCCCAGAAGGCGTAACATCCATGATTTCAACTGTTCACTGTTGTCACTATCTGCAATCAGTACGACTCCCCTCCGCAAATGCCGAAGTTCCTGAATCAAATCCGGATTATACGTACCAGCCACAAATTGTTTGACATTACCAACAACTGTAACGTCATTCAAACTGTCACGAGCAATGGTCAACAGACTGTTAATTTGATCGGGACCTGGAAGCTGGCTGAATGCCAACAACGAATCATAATGATTAACCGATTGAATCTGTTCTGCCAGACTTTTGCATTCAGCTCCATCCAACCATATCAAATAACTGCTATGCTGTACACGGGGGTCATTTTGGACACTCTCAGCCCTACTTTCTGCAAGCTCCATAGATTTAGGAAGTTCATCCTGCCTACAGCCCGTCAGAAATGTAATTAGAATGTCAACAAGGAATAAAAATAAAAATGATTTTCTCATAATCGGCTGTTTTTTTAAGGTAAAACATTAGATAAAAACTCAAGTCGACTTTGAATTATAACATACCGCCGAAAAAAATTGTTCATGTGAAATTTCGGGAACAAGGTAAAGTCGCCCCTTTTACAAGCCCTGTCAACAGAAGAAAAACACACCCACAGCAATCTGGAGGTTGTATTTTCTCTCAGTCCAAAAATAAAAGCATTTCTGCTACCTGACCGGCATATTGTGCCCCGACCGGCAAGTCTTCAGACAGACCTTTCAGTTTCACCCGTGTACGAGTAAAAGAAATTACGGATGGGATGGAAATAACGTACGAACGGTGAATACGCAAAAACATACCGTCGGGCAATAAATCAGTAATAGCCTTCAGATTGGTACGGGTCAGCACATGCCCGCCCGACTGACGGACAATCTTGACATAATTTCCTAACGCCTCTACATACAATATATCTGAAAGAGGAATGCTCACATTATTATATTCCTGCTTGACGACCAGACATTCGGGCACCGCAGACCGACGGGAATCCAAACGGCGCAGGGCCTTTTCCACCGCCATTTCAAAACGTTCATACGAGAAAGGTTTGAGCAGGAAGTCCACCGCGTCCAGATTAAACCCTTCAAGTGCATACTCCGCATAAGCGGTAGTAAAAATAAAGCTACATTCATGCGGCAAGATATCGGCTATTTCCAATCCGTTGAGACTGTTCATCTGAATATCCAGAAAAATCAGGTCGGGTTTCTGACGGCGTATCGCCTCCAGGCCTACGCGCGGTTCACTAAAAGCAAGCAGTTCCATTCCTCCTCTCCGGCGGCAAAACTGTTCTATCACCAACAACGCCATCGGCTCATCGTCTATTGCCATGCATCTCAACGTTCTGTTCATAACCATCCTGTGTTCTTTCAATCCTCTTTTCTCAATCGTATGTCCAGACTTACGCAATACACACCGTTTTCTGCCCCTGCTTTCAACTCATAACATCCCGGATAAAGCAACTCCAGCCGCTTGCGGCAGTTTTCAATGCCGATACCCTCCAGTCCATCCTCCCGAACCCGCATCACTTTATTTTCTGTCTCAAAAAACAATTGCCGGTCGTCCACCCTGACGCAGATACGGACCGTACAGTCCACTTCCGACGAAGTGCCATACTTGAATGCGTTCTCAATAAAAGTGATGAGCAGCATCGACGGAACGAGCACCTGCCCGTCTGTAACTTCCACCTCCAGCTCCACATGAGTATGTCCATTCAAACGGAGTTTTTGCAAATCAACATACTGACGGATATATTCCAGTTCACGTGCTGCCGGAATGAGTTCAGCCCCACTCTGCGAATACATGTACCGCAAGATACCGGAAAATTTCACAAAGGCCGATTCCGTTTTGTCCGACCCGGAAAGCACCAAGGCATAGAGTGTATTGAGGGTATTAAACAGAAAATGCGGATTAATCTGTGCCTTGTAGAGTGCCAGCTCCGCCTTGTTTTTCTCAGCCTCCACTTCCTGCCGCGACAGAATCTGGCGGAACAGCTCAAAAGTCAGTTCAATGGCCAGTGAAAAACCTGTCACCACCAAGAAGAAAAACCAGATGGTCTGTGTGCGCATGTGCAGACGGGCTTCCACCGGACGAGTGACATCGGCCTCCAACTCCGGAGGAAGAGGAAAATGAGTCAACAGTTCCGTCATTCCAACAAAACACAACATACACCACGTGATGCGCAGGTATTTTTTTTGCATAAACAGCTTAGGCAAGCATACCCAGCGATACAGAAAATAAAGCACATACACATACAATATCAAAGTAACAAGAAAGGCTGTATTATGCACAATCCAGCGGTCCACCGGCAACAGCATGATGGCCAACGGCATAATGACCAGGCAGAACAAGAGGTCTACATACAGCGGAATATGGCTTTTCTTCATACATCATCTACTTTCAACGGCAAAGATACGACATTTTAGGCACGAATAAACACCTCTCCGGAAGTGTTCATCACCACATCTGCCCGGTTCGTCACCACATGCTCCTTTTTTCGTCTTCTTCTGCGTAAGTTTGTGCGACAAACCTCATATTGATATGCACATGAAGACAAGCATCTATCTCATGCTGTGCTGTCTGCCATTGCTTGCCGGTTGCGGCGCAAAACAGCAGGACATGCCCGGCGAAAAGTACAAAACACTGACTGTCACCACGACGAACCAGACCTTACAGTCCACCTATCCTGCCACACTGCGCGGAAAACAGGCTGTGGAAATACGCCCGCAGGTAAGTGGCACCATCACCCAAATCTGCATCAACGAAGGGGATGCCGTACGCCGCGGACAAGTGCTTTTCATTATCGACCAGGTACCTTACCGGGCGGCACTGGAAACGGCATTGGCCAACGTGAAAAGTGCCGAAGCACAATTACGGACAGCCAAGCTTACAGCGGACAGTAAAGAAGAACTTTACAAAGAGAAGGTGGTATCCGACTTCGACCGCCAGACGGCCCGCAACCAGTTGCTTGAAGCAGAGGCTGCCGTAGCACAAGCCAAGGCAGAAGAGACCAATGCCCGCAACAACCTGTCGTACACGGAGGTGAAGAGTCCCGTCGACGGAGTAGCCAGCATGATTCCCTACCGTGTAGGCGCATTGGTCAACAGCAGCATCACCGAACCGCTGGTCACGGTATCCGACGACCAGGAAATCTATGCTTATTTCTCTATGGCCGAAAACCAGATGCTCGACCTTATCCAGCAATACGGTTCGCTGGAAGAGGCCTGCCAGGAACTTCCGTCGGTCGGCCTGACCCTGAGCAACGGAAAAAACTATCCAGATGCAGGACGCATTGATGCTATCAGCGGGACAGTGGATGAAGGAACCGGAGGCGTCACCCTGCGGGCAGTATTCCCCAACAAGGGACATCTGCTCCGGAATGGAGGAAGCGGCATCGTATCCGTTCCCACCGAACACAAGAATTGCATCACCATTCCACAGAGTGCAACCTACGAGCTCCAGAATAAAGTGTTTACCTGGAAGGTAGTAGACGGCAAAACGCAGTCGGCTCCTATTACGGTCTATAAATACAATGACGGGCAGACCTATATCGTACTTTCCGGTCTGAAAGAAGGTGACGTCATCATCGCCGAGGGTGCCGGCCTGATGCGTGAAGGCACTGCCGTCAATGTGACTTCCACTTCTGAACCTGAAAAATAACCGAATGCCATGAAGATAAGAACTTTTATTGACCGTCCCATCCTGGCCGGTGTCATCTCCGTACTCATCCTGATATTGGGATTCATCGGCCTGTCGCAACTCCCTATCGAGCAGTTCCCGGAAATTGCCCCACCCACAGTCAGCGTATCGGCCACTTATACGGGTGCCAATGCGGAAACCGTACTAAAGAGTGTGGTCGTACCGCTGGAAGAAGCGCTTAACGGAGTGGAGAACATGATGTACATGACGTCTACGGCTTCAAACAACGGCTCCGCCAAAATCACGGTTTATTTCCGCCAGGGAACCGATCCGGACATGGCCACGGTCAACGTACAGAACCGCATCGCTACGGCCGAAGGACTGCTTCCCGCCGAAGTGACCAAAAGCGGTATCACCGTGCGCAAACGGCAGACCAGCAACATCAAACAGCTGGCTGTATACAGTCCGGACGACTCGTTCGACGAGGCTTTCCTGACCAACTACATGAAAATCAACATCGAGCCACGGCTTTCACGTATTGCCGGCGTGGGAGAAGTGAACGTGTTCGGCTATGAATACTCCATGCGTATCTGGCTCGACCCGAACAAGATGCAGAAATACTCACTGGTTCCTTCCGACATCACAACCGTATTGGACGAACAGAACGTGGAAGCTGCTACGGGTACACTGGGAGCCGAGTCCAAAAACACTTTTCAGTATGTGCTAAAATATCGCGGACGCTACGAGAACGAGGTGGATTATGAAAATATGGTCATCAAGTCGCTTCCCGACGGAGAAGTGCTGCGACTGAAAGACGTGGCTACCATCGAACTGGGTACACGTGCCTACGATTACATCGGTGAGGTAAACGGACATCCGGGCTGTAACATCATGATTGCCCAGACCTCCGGCTCCAATGCAAATGAGATTATCGAGGAAATAGACCGTACCGTAGCCGAAATCTCCAAAACACTGCCCAAAGGCATCAAGATTGTCGACTTGATGAGTACGAAGGACTTTCTTGACGCTTCCATCAAGAGCGTCATCAAGACCCTGATTGAGGCCATCCTTCTGGTAGTGCTTGTCGTATATGTATTTCTGCAAAGTTTACGCTCCACTTTTATTCCGGCCATCTCCATCATCGTATCCCTGGTAGGTACCTTTGCCTTTCTCTCCATTGTGGGTTTCAGCCTCAACATGCTGACCCTTTTCGCCTTGGTACTGGTGATTGGTACGGTGGTCGACGATGCCATCGTGGTGGTCGAGGCGGTACAGGCCAAATTCGATGAAGGATACAAATCGTCCTACCTGGCCACCATCGATGCCATGGATGGCATCACCTCTGCCTTGGTGACCACCACCTTTGTCTTCATGGCAGTATTTATCCCCGTCAGCTTTATCGGAGGAACCACCGGTACGTTCTACACACAGTTTGGTCTGACCATGGCAGCTGCCGTAGCCATCTCCCTGCTGAACGCACTGACATTGAGTCCGGCCTTGTGCGCCCTCATCATGACTCCTCACCAGAATGCAGAAGACGGAGGAAAGCTGAGCTTTTCTTCCCGCTTCCATATCGCATTCGACACCGCTTTCCACCGTCTGGTCACCAAGTACAAGGTGGGAGTGGTCTTCATGCTCAAGCGCAAATGGCTGGCGGGCTCTCTGCTGGTGGTAGCTTGCGGCGGGTTTGCTCTACTGATGATGACCACCAAGACGGGTCTGGTGCCCAACGAAGATATGGGGACCGTCTTTATTGATGTCCGTACCTCACCGGGAAACAGCGTACAGGAAACACGCAAGGTGATGGAACAGGTAGACAGCTGCTTGCGCACCATTCCTCAAATCGAACTTCAGTCCAATACCACCGGCAACTCCATGTTGAGCGGACAGGGTGCCTGCAACGGTATGTTCACCATCCGTTTGAAAGACTGGAGCGAACGTCCTGACAAAGAAGATGCCATCGATGCTGTGATGGAAGAAATCAGTCGCCGCACGGCCTTCATCTCCAGTGCCGACATCATGCCGTTCACCCGTCCGATGATTCCAGGTTATGGAGTGAACAGCGGATTCGAGGTATATGTACAGGACCAAAAAGGCGGTACCACGGAAGACTTGCTGAAATATACCCGCCAATTCCTGGATGCCCTGAACAAGCGTCCGGAAATCGGCCGGGCCACCACCTCATTCGATACGAAATTCCCGCAATACCTCGTGGAGGTGGATGCTGCACGCTGCAAACGCAACGGGGTATCACCTGCCGACGTACTGAGTACCCTCTCCGGCTACGTGGGCGGTAACTATGCTTCCAACATGAACCGCTTCTCCAAACTGTATCGTGTCATGGTACAGGCACCTCCCCAGTTCCGTCTGGACACCGAATCGCTTCACAGCATTTTCGTCCGCAACGACTCGGGTGAGATGAGTCCCATCAGCCAGTACCTGAAACTGACCCGTGTGTATGGTTCTGAAATGCTGACCCGCTTCAACCTGTTCTCTGCCATTCAGGTGAACGGGGCAGCCGCTACGGGCTACAGTTCCGGACAGGCCATCAAGGCCATTCAGGAAGTAGCTGCACAAACTCTACCTACCGGCTACGGGTTTGAATTCGGCGGGATGTCACGTGAAGAATCCAATACCGGAAATACCACTACGCTGGTGTTCGTCATCTGTGTGGTATTCATCTACCTGATTCTTTGCGCCTTGTATGAGAGTTTGTTCGTTCCCTTGGCAGTCATCCTTTCCGTACCGTTCGGACTGGCCGGAAGTTTCCTTTTCGCCAGAATGTTCGGACTGGAAAACAACATCTACCTGCAAACGGGACTGATCATGCTGATTGGCTTACTGTCCAAGACCGCCATTCTGCTGACCGAATACGCCTCGGAACGCCGCCGCCACGGCATGACCATCATGCAGGCAGCCGTTTCGGCCGCACAGGTCCGTCTGCGCCCGATTCTGATGACCTCGCTCACCATGATTTTCGGAATGCTGCCGCTGATGTTCTCCACCGGTGTAGGTGCCAACGGCAATATTTCCATCGGAGTAGGTACGGTGGGAGGAATGCTTATCGGAACCATTGCCCTGCTCTTCATCGTGCCGCCGCTGTTCATGGTATTCCAGTATCTGCAAGAAAAGTGGATGCCGGAACGTAAGTTACCCAAAATTGAAAAGAAATAACTCCAAAGGATTATGCACATGAAAAATAAGATAGTGATTTCCCTTTTACTGGCCTCCACCCTGAGCAGCTGCCACATCTACCGGACGTATGAACGTCCGGAATCCATCACGGTGTCCGACAGCTTGTATCGTCAACCGGTAGACACGGAAGACACCACCTCGCTGGCTTCACTTTCGTGGAAGGAACTCTTCACAGACCCACAGCTGCAACAGCTCATTGAAACGGGACTGGCTCATAATACAGACTTGAACATCGCCCGGCTCAAGGTGAAAGAGGCCGAAGCCTTGCTCATGAACTCACGGCTTTCGTACTTGCCTTCCCTATCGCTTACTCCGCAAGGCACACTTACCAGTCTGGACGGCAGCAAACCCTCCAAGACTTACAACCTGGCAGTGTCTGCCGACTGGGAAATCGACCTCTTCGGCAAACTGCTGAATGCCAAGCGAGGGGCCCAGGCTGCACTCGAACAGAGCGAAGCCTATCGACAGGCTGTACAGACCCAACTGGTGGCTACCATTGCCAACAGTTATTACAGCCTGCTGATGCTCGACGAACAACTGGACATCACACGGCGTACGGCAAGCACCTGGGAAGAAAGCCTGCACACAATGAAAGCCCTGAAACGAGCCGGACAGGCCACCGAAATGGCAGTCGCACAAACCGAAGCCAGCAAACTGTCCGTAGAGGCTTCGGTAGTTTCCATCGAACGCCAAATCAACGAAATGGAGAATGCGCTTTCTACCCTGCTGGGGATGTCGCCACAGACGGTAGGACGTTCCACCCTCGAAGCGCAAGAGTTTCCCGACTCGCTTTCTACGGGAGTTCCGCTGCAATTATTGAGCCGCCGCCCGGACGTACGCCAATGTGAAAACCAACTGGCCGTGGCCTACTACGCCACCAACTCCGCCCGCTCGGCTTTCTATCCCAGTATCACGCTGAGTGGTTCCGCCGGATGGACCAACGCAGCCGGTGCCGTCCTCACCAATCCGGGACAGTGGCTGCTTTCTGCCGTCGCTTCCCTCGTACAACCGTTGTTTAACCGGGGGAAAAACATCGCGAACCTGAAAATAGCCAAAGCACAGCAGGACGAAGCACTGCTGACCTTCCAGCAAAGTCTGCTCGATGCCGGAGCGGAAGTGAACGATGCACTGGTACAATGGCAGACCGCCCGCAAGCGCATCCAGCTGGATGAACGTCAGTGTGCCTCCCTCCAGTCCGCTCTGCGGAGTTCAGAACTGCTGATGCGGCACAGTTCCCAAAACTACCTGGAAGTGATTACGGCCCGCCAGGCCTTGCTCCAGGCAGAACTCGACACCGCCACCGACCGTTTCGACGAGATACAAGGAGTCATCAACCTGTATCATGCGCTAGGAGGCGGATACTAAGGCCCTATATACTCTATCTATAACAAAGCAACCCCTTTCTTTCGGCTCTGCGGAGCTTTCAAGAAAGGGGTTCATCGTTTTTCAATAAGAGAATAAATCAACCGATTCATACACCAATGATAACGATATTTGTCATCATAATAATAGATAAATTCAGCAACAGTCTTACTTCAATTCATTTATACAAAAAATATTAACCTATTTTTTATTATTTACGCAAAGAAAGGTTTTATTTACATCCTATACACCACGGAAAACCGTGATTTTATTAACCTAAATAATTAAATTACCCTTTATTTTCTGTGTAACGACAAGTCATTTTCTCTGTACCACAGTGTGAAATATAAAAACCACAGTGCGGGATATATATTTCACACTGTGAAATACAAATACCAAAGTGTGGTACAGAGAAAACATCGGCAGAAAAGGAAGAAGATGTAAAACCCACACAAACTATGCACCCGACCGTTGAACAAATCCCCCCTCCGCTTGTTATATAAACAACCGGTTACATTGAAATGAGAGTACTGATTGCGCTTATACTGTTTATGTTCACCTTTTCTGCTGCATACACCTTGGACACGGCAGAGAAACCGACGGAAAAATTGCACCCGGCAATGGGAAGCGTCTTACAGGTTGAAAAGCATAAACCGCAATTTATTTCACCTGCTCTCCATCCAGACTGCATGCTTCCCGCAGACCACGTATACGAAATACACACCTTTTTCAAGCAACGGTACTTACAATATTTACAGTTCTCTGTCCGTGCAAACATGCCACGCCTTCTCAAAGCCATCAGACTTTCTGTACAAAACCGGACCGCGGTTTCGACCGGGCAATATAAACAGGGACACACGCTCACACAGAAAAAGCAGAAAATTCTTTACACGTACATCATTCGGCATATTGTAATTTAGCTGTATCGTCATCCCATCTCACCCAGGCAAGCACTTATCGTGTTCTTACCTGACGCCTGTTCGTGCCTACCCGGCATGAAGGACGACAAAAAATTCTATATATAAATTCTACAACTAATTACACTATGAGCTTCAATATCGCAAAAAACAGCCAGAAAAGAATAGTAATCGTAGGAGGAGGATTCGGAGGACTGAAACTGGCTCAAGAACTGCATCGGTCCGGCTTCCAGATAATCCTGATTGACAAGAACAATTATCACCAGTTTCCACCGCTTATCTATCAGGTGGCTTCCTCCGGACTGGAACCCAGCTCCATCTCGTTTCCATTCCGGAAACTATTCAACGGATATCAAGACATTCATTTCCGTCTGGCCGAAGCAAGGCAAATCTATCCCGACCAAAAGGTGCTCCAGACCTCTATCGGGAAAATCGAATATGACTACCTGATACTGGCAGCTGGTACGACATCCAATTTTTTTGGAAACAAACGGATAGAAGAGGCAGCCATGCCCATGAAGACCCTGTCGGAAGCAATGGGGTTAAGAAATGCTTTGCTCAGCAACCTGGAGCGAAGCATCACGTGTGCTACCAGCCAGGAACGACGGGAACTGCTGAATGTGGTCATTGTAGGCGGAGGAGCGACGGGCGTGGAGATTGCCGGCGCCATGGCTGAAATGAAACGCTACGTATTGCCCAAAGACTATCCGGAAATCGACTGCAACGACCTGCACATTTTCCTGATTGAGGCAGGCAACCGTCTGCTTTCCGGCATGTCGCCCGTGTCTTCCCGAAAAGCGGAAGAATTTCTCCACCGCATGGGAGTGCAAATTTATCTCCATAAACGCGTGACAGATTTTGTGACACACAAGGTAATCCTAGAAGACGGAATGGAAATCCCAACACGGACTTTTATATGGGTCAGCGGTGTACGGGCCAATGAGATAGGCAACCTGCCTCCCACAATCACCGGTCGTGGAGGACGCATTCTGGTAGATGCCTACAACCAGGTAAAAGGAATGAACCACGTGTTCTGTATTGGCGACCAGTGTCTGATGACCGACGACAAGCATTATCCGGAAGGGCATCCGCAACTGGCACAAGTGGCCATCCAACAAGGAAAGCTTCTGGCCCAAAACCTGAAAAGACTGGAGCAAGGGAAAAAATTGCATCCGTTTCACTACAAGAACCTAGGTACCATGGCCACCATCGGGCGAAACAAGGCCGTTGCCGAACTACATACCCTCAAGACACAAGGATGGTTTGCCTGGGT